>UMIY01030400.1_pt1 | contig 27602 bp, 23 predicted proteins | sample 1965921 | NCBI WGS metagenome assembly UMIY01 (sample SAMEA4836134, study PRJEB28245) | human gut metagenome | biome: gut microbiome; material: fecal sample | place: Denmark | collected 2008
TCGTTGCGATTATCGTGCGTTATATCGCCAGCCGCTGCACCGGCAATTTGAAAGATATGCTGGGGCGCAAGGTCAAAAAGGACTTGCGCGAACGCACTTATGACAAAATCTTAAAACTCGGCGTTCGCAGTACGGACGGCATGAGCATGGCTGGGCTGACGCAGGTTTCAATGGAGGGCATCGAACAGCTCGATCTGTATTACTCCACATATCTGCCGCAGTTCTTTTTTTCCATGCTCGCGCCTATTATTTTGTTCTGCATTTGCGTTGGGATAGACTGGCGCACTTCGCTGGTGCTTTTGGCGTGTGTGCCGCTCATTCCCGTGTCCATCGTGGCGGTAAGTAAGTATGCCAAAAAGATATTCGCAAAGTATTGGGGCAAATACACCTCGATGGGCGACGCCTTTTTAGACAGCGTGCAGGGATTGAAAGAACTCAAAATCTTCAAGGCAGACGCCGCCCGCCACGTCAAGATGAACGCGAGCGCGGAGGAGTTCCGCAAGATCACGATGAAGGTGCTCGTCATGCAGCTTGCAAGTACCACCATCATGGACTTGGTGGCATACGGCGGCGCGGGCGCGGGCATCGCGCTCTCGATTGTCGGACTTATGAACGGCTGGCTTGCGCCTGCCGCCGCGCTCTTTCTCATTCTTGTGGCGGTGGATTTTTCCCTGCCGCTCCGTTCGCTCGGTTCGGCTTTCCATGTCGCCATGAACGGCGCGAGCGCGGGCAGAAAGATAATATCTCTCCTCAACGTTCCCGATCCCGTATGGGGCGAAAACGAAGTAAAGGGAACGGAATTGAAATTAAACAGCGTGACCTTCTCCTACGACGGCAAGCGCGACGTGCTTGAAAACGTGAGTATGACTTTCCCCGAAAAAGGAATGACCGCAATCGTCGGCGAGAGCGGCTGCGGAAAGAGCACCGTCGTCAATATGCTCGTCGGCGCGTACCGCCCGAAAGCAGGCAACGTAACCGTCGGGGGTGAAGTTTTGGAGAACGTAACGCGCGAGTCCTACTATTCCCGCCTCGCGTCCGTTTCCTATAACACTTATATTTTTAACGACACCGTGCGCGCCAACTTTGAACTTGCAAAGAAGAACGCGACCGATGAGGAAATCTGGGCGGCGTTAGAGGCTGTCAATCTCGCAGACTTTATAAAGGAGAACGGCGGGCTGGATAAGGTCATTACAGAGGATGCGAACAACGTATCGGGCGGGCAAAAACAGCGGCTGGCGCTTGCGGTCAACCTCGTAGCGGACAAAGACATCTACGTCTTTGACGAGGCAACGAGCAATATCGACATCGAGAGCGAGGCAATCATAATGGATAACATCAAGGCAATGAGCAAGAACAAAAGCGTAATTGTCATTTCGCACCGCCTTGCAAACGTCGTCCCCGCGGACAATATCTACTATATGGAAGAAGGGGAAATAAAGGAATGCGGCAGCCATGCGCAGCTTATGAGCGCGCAGGGCTGCTATGCAAAGCTGTTCAATACGCAAAAAGCGTTGGAAGAAGGGTATAAAGAGATCACGGGCGCGACCGCGGCATGTGTAAAGGAGCGTGAATTATGAAAGCAAAACTTCGCAGAAGCGGCGCAAAAATCATGGCGAGCCTCATTGTGCTGCTCGGTTCGCTGTCGTATATAATGATACTCGCCGTCATCAACGGCTCTGTCGGGTTTATCGCTGCGATGGGCGTGACGGTATTCGGCGCAACGGGTGTGGCAAAGGCTTTGGGCATCCTCGGCTTGTGCGCCGAAATCCCCCTCGCATGGGGCTGGATCATCGGCCTTGCCGTCGGCTGCGGCGTCGTGCGTGGAGGACTTCGGTATCTCGAACAGTACAGTAACCACTATATCGCGTTCAAGTTGCTTGCGGTATTGCGCGATAAGATCTTCGCGGCACTCCGCGTGCTCTGTCCCGCAAAGCTCGAAAGTAAGCAAAAGGGCAGTATTATCGCCATGATCACTTCCGACATCGAAACGCTCGAAGTGTTCTACGCGCACACCATCAGCCCGATTTGCATTGCGGTGCTGGTGTCGCTGGCGGTGTTCCTGTTCGTGGGATTTATCGCAAGCTGGTATTTGGCTCTCGTGGCGCTTGCGGGGTATATCGTCATCGGCATAATCGTGCCGCTCATTTCGTCGGGCAAACTCAAAGCATCGGGCGTGAACTACCGTAAGGAGTTCGCCTCGTTCAACGCTTACTTCCTCGACAGTATCAAGGGTATTAAAGACATTGTTCTGAACAATGCCGAAAATGACAGGGAGAGCGAGGTCAACCGCCGTTCGGATATTCTTCTGAAAGAGACGAAGAAAATGAAAAACGGCATCACAAAGGCAAGTGCCGCCACCGAACTCATGGTAACGCTGTTCATCGTAATCTCGCTGATTGTCGGCATATTGCTCGTGTACTTCGAGATGCTCGACCTCGGGAGAATGCTCATCGGCGTTGTGACGATTTTCGGAAGTTTCGGCCCCGTGCTGGCGGTGTCGGCGTTGCCCGGCAACCTCACGCAGACCTTTGCCAGCGGCGACAGGGTTCTGAACCTTTTGGAAGAAAAGCCTGCGGTCACACCTATAAAGAACGGAAAGACTTTCGATTACGAAAACCTGAACGTCAAAGACTTGTCCTTTGCGTATGAAAAGAACGCGCCCGTACTCAAAGACGTGTGCATGCACGCCGAAAAGGGCGAAATTATCGGCATCGTCGGCGAAAGCGGATGCGGCAAGTCCACTTTCCTCAAACTGCTGTTGCGTTTTTGGGAGAAGGACAAGGGCGAAATAAATTACAACGGCACAGACGTCGATAAAATCGCCTCGGATAATCTATTGGACAACGTAACGATGGTGTCGCAGACGACCTATCTCTTTGACGAGAGCATCGAGGAAAACCTTCGCATCGCCAAGCCGGGTGCCACGCAGGAAGAAATCGAAAGGGCGTGCAAAATGGCGTCGGTGCATGACTTTATCATGACTTTGCCGGACTGCTACAAGACGCAGGTCGGGGCAATGGGCGACAATCTTTCGGCGGGCGAAAAACAGCGTATCGGGCTTGCCCGCGCGTTCCTAAAAGGCAGCCAGCTCATTTTGTTGGACGAACCGACGAGCAACGTCGATTCCATCAACGAGGGAATGATTTTGAAGTCACTCGCTGAGCAGAAGAGTAAAAAGAGCATTATCCTCGTATCGCACAGGGAATCCACTATGGCGATTGCGGACAGGATTTACCGTGTGGACAGCGGAGTAATGCAGGAAGTAAAGTGATATATGGAAAATACGAGCAAAACCACAACACAAAACGCCGACGTCGCCGCGCTTATAGAAAATACGCTTGCAATGCAGGCGGCCGTTGCGCCCAAGCAAGCTGCTTTTGAGGAAAAACTTAAAAAGCGTGAGGCGCGCGACAAAGACGATAGTAAGATGTTCCGCCGTTACAAGATCAAGGACATCGTGTTCCTCGCCATCATCACGGCGTGTACGCTGGTGACGAGCGCCATTATGCCGCTTCTCATCCATGTTCCCGTGTTCGGAATCATTCAGTTGGGGCTTGGACTGCAATTTTCCATATTTCCCGTGATAGGGCTTATGAAGGTGCGAAAGGCCGGTTCCATGACCATTATGGGCATCTTTATCGCTCTGTTTCTCGTGATGATGTTTCCGCCAATGGCGCTCATCGCCGTGTGTGCGGTGGTGGCGGAACTTTTGGTGTTTGCCATCTTCCGCAGTTATAAAAACGACTGGGCGTGCGTTATGGCGGGCACGCTGTACATGCCGCTGACCGTGCCACTTCTCTGGCTTTATTACAACGTGAACTACACAGTTACGGGCGCGGAGAACGAGGCTGTTACCATGTTCCTCGGCGGCACAGACCCGTGGGTAATCGTCGGTATGACGGCGGCTATCGTTGCACTCTGTTTTGTCGGCTCGGTCATAGGAATGGTAATTTCGCGCGAACTGAAAAAAGCGGGGGTGCTCAAAAAGTGACGTTTTTCAGGTTCAAAACAAAACTCTACCCGCTCATTGCCATAACCGCGTCGCTCTTTGTCATTATCTTCGGCTTGGTCGCGGCGCGGAACGAAAATCTGTGTTGGTACCTTCTCGGCGTGCTTGCGTGGCTTTGCATCTTCGGGTGCTTCAAAGGCGTTCTCAAAATACTGCCGGCGTTCATCGTGTTCGGCGGCGCGTTTGCGGGCATTGCCTACGCTTCGGCGGGCGGCGATGTACAGGCGGCAATATCTATGCTCAACCGCTTCGGCGCGCTCTTTTTGGGGGTTGCGCTCTCCATGTCGATTGCAGCCGTGCGCATGACGCGCAGCCTTTCGCAAGTGCATACGCCGCGTGCAATCACTTTGGGTATGCTCATCTCTATGTCGTTCGTGCCCATGCTCAAAGGGGAGATAGGGCGCGTGCGCGAGGCGATGAAAACGCGCGGCGCAGGCAGCGTTCTCAATCCAAAGATATTATACAGGGCTTTCCTCGTGCCGTTCGTCATGAGGCTCGTCAACATTTCGGACACGCTCGCGCTGTCTGTCGAAACGCGCGGCTTTACGCTGGGCGGCAGCCTGTATTCTATCTATAAAAAGGAATATCCCGCTCTTTCCGACGTGCTGTTTATTCTCGGAATTGTCGCGGGCGCGGTGTTGGTGGTCGTATTATGAACGCGATAGATTTAAGACAAGTCAATTTTTCCTACGACGGAAAGACGAAAATACTTGAAAACACCGATTTTGCCGCCGAATACGGAGAAGTAACGCTTTTATCCGGGCATTCCGGCGAGGGGAAGAGCACCTTAATGTATATCGTCAGCGGCATTATTCCCAACGTCAATTACGGCGAACTTTCCGGGGATGTGAAAATCGCGGGCGAGGACATCAAGGGCAAAAAACTCGGCTATATCTGCCGCAAGGTGGGCGTTGTCTTGCAGAATGCCGACGAGCAGATCATTCAGAAGGTGATAGAGGACGAGATCGCCTTTGGTTGCGAAAATCTCGCTTTCCCGCCCGAAAAGATACAAAAGCAAATAGATATTGTCTGCAATCTCTTAAAGCTCGATAAAAGTTGGAAGTGCCGCACCCTTTCGGGCGGGCAGAAACAGCGGCTGATAACCGCAAGCACGCTGGCGATGGGGCAGAAGATCGTCATTTTAGACGAGCCGCTCGCCAATCTCGATAAAGACGGCGCGGCAATGCTGATGGGAACGCTCCGCTCGCTCGCCAAAGCGGGTTATTGCGTGGTCGTCATAGAGCACCGCCTCGACATGGTGCTGCCGTTTGTCGATACCGTGTGGCATATAGGCGGCAAAATGGTAAAAAGAATAGAGGATAAAGCGGCGTATTTGCAGGCGCAGACGGCAAAAATCGACGATAGCTGCGATCCTTTTGAAGGCACCGCGCTGCTGTTTACAGTCAAAAACGTAAAATTTTCCGTCAAAGACAGGGAGATCCTCAAAGATATATCGCTCGAGATCCCAAAGGGCGGCAGAACGGTTTTCCTCGGTGAAAACGGCTGCGGAAAGACTACTTTAATGCGGCTCATCGCAAGGCTTTATAAACCCACGGGCGGCACCATCACGCAGTATATCGACGGAAAGTTCAAACAAAAACCGCGCGGCAGCCGCGCATGGTTCAAAAAGGTGGGCGTTGTCTATCAGAACCCCGATTACCAGCTCTTTATGCCGACGGTGGAAAAGGAGATAAACTTCGGCGCGCCCTCGCCCGAATACGCCGAGCATATCGCGGGATTATTCGGAATAAAGCACCTTTGGCACCGTCACCCGCAGTCGCTCTCCGAAGGACAGAAACGGCGCGTATCCATTGCCGCAGTCGTCGCGTGCGCTCCCGAAGTGCTTTTATTGGATGAACCGACGGTGGGGCAGGACTATGACGGGCTCTGCCAGATGGTGGAGATACTCAACAAGCTCCACGAACAGACGGGCAACACGATGATAACTATCACCCACGACGTGCGCTGCGCCGAAGCGCTCTGCGATCAGGCATACCTCATCGCGGACGGCGTCGTTGAAAGAAGCGGCGGCAAAGAGCTCGTGCGGGAGTATTTCACGCCGTGAAGGATAAGGGGGATATGATGCACCATTCACAGCTTGAATATCTTGTAGCCGTACAGAAGTTGCAGCGGCAAGACCGCGGCGCAAAGGGGTACGAAGTCGCAGAGTATCTGAACGTGTCGCCTGCGTATGCGGTAAAGCTCAATGTCTATGCCGAATCGCAGGGATATATCCTACGGGACAGGGCGCGTACAATACGGCTGACGCCGCTCGGCGAACAAGTGATGGAAGAGTACCTTATGGCAGCACGCTCGATGGGAAAGTTTCTGTGTTCCTGCGGAGCGGACGAAGGCGATGTAAAAGGAGACGCCGTAAGATGCGTATGCGCGCTTACGGGCTCGACGCGGCAGGCACTCGTCAAAGCGCATACCGCGCAAAACGGATAAAAATTTTTTTGCACATAGGTTCGCATATGGGAACTCATGTGCGAGCTACGGGAATACAAACAACTCTTAAAGAGAAAAAGGAGAACGCTCGGTGCTGTTAAAGTTAGAAAAAATCGGAAAGATATACGATTCCAACGATATTCTCACGGTGGGTATCCGCGGGATTGATTTGGCGTTCGACTATAACGAGTTTGTGACGATCGAAGGGGAGAGCGGTTCGGGCAAGAGCACGCTCTTAAACGTCATCGGCGCGAACGATACATACGAGGAAGGGGAACTCTACTTCAACGGCGAGCCGACCTCGCACTACTCCGAAAGCGATTGGGAGAAGTACCGCGAAAAGAACATCGCCACAATCTTTCAGGACTTCAATATCATAGAAAACCTCACCGTTCTGGAAAACGTGGAGCTTGCGCTCCTTCGGTTGGACGACAAAAAGGAACGCCGGAGAAGAGCAAAGGAACTTATCGCCCGCGTGGGGCTTACCGAGCAGATGAACAGGCGTGGCAGCAAACTTTCTGGCGGTGAAAAGCAGAGGACAGTCATAGCCCGCGCGCTCGCAAAGGACGCGCCCATCATTCTCGCAGACGAGCCGACGGGCAATCTCGACGTCAAGGCGAGCAAAGAAGTGGCGGCGCTTTTGAAAGAGGTGAGCCGCGATAAACTTGTCATCGTCGTCACGCACAACCCCGAATTTTTCAAGCAGTACGCCACGCGCCGCGTGCGCATCTATGACGGTAGCGTGAGCGAGGATAAGCAGATCGAACCTCCCGCGCCGTATTCCGGGAGTGAACAGACGGAGCAGATAACCGTCAGCCGTTTCCATAATTTCAAAAACACGCTTCATATCGGCGTACTCAACTATAAGAGCCGCCCCAAATTCACCACAATGATGAGCCTTGCGCTCGCGGTGTGCGCGGTAACGCTCTTTCTCGTCATCGCGCTGTTCGGGCAGAGCCTGATCTCGCCGCTCACGACCACGCTGGACGGCGTGGGAATAGAGGGCAAAGTCATCGTGTCCGGCACGGGAGACGGCATTTCTGCGGATACGCTGGACGAACTTGCCTATGATACAAATGCGGGTTATATCCTCGGCGACAGAACACTGTCCGAATTTACCGTCACCGTTCCCGAAAGCGGGGATATGCTGGGCGATTACGAGGTTGTCTGCCTGTATTCGCCGTATGAGTATAATCTTTCGGCAAGTGATGGCGTGCTGGTGCTTCCGCAATCGGCAAGTGCCGACGGAGCGGCAATTGCCGGCGCGTTCACAAACGCAGGCGTCGGGCTGGAAAATATAGAGATAAAAACTTCGCTCACGGCGGAGGACGTGAGGCTGTATCTCGGTTACGGCGCGCTTGCGGAAAACGGGCTGAAGATACAGGCGGTAAACAGCACGGTCAGGCTGGGCGAGGACGAAACGACGGTCTACACTTTCACGGTAAATTCTTTGCTCACGGACGGAAATATCAACCTCGTCAATTCCAACTACTTCAACGTTGTTGGACGAACTGCGGTGTTTACGGCAAAGGCAGACAGGGCGTACATCGTCGCCGATGCGAGCGGGGAGAATGAGAATATAGACGGGCTGATCGTCGAAATGAGTGCGGCGGACTATGCCGCCATGTTTGAAGGCGATCTGTCCGGTGCAACGCAGGCATGCCTTTACTATTCCTCGGACGAAGCCGCCCGCGCCGCGATAGCAAATCTTCCCGAAGGGTACATGGGCTTGCTTTCGACAAGCAATATCTATGTGCAGAATCCCGGCGACATATTTACGACAAACGTGCTCTGGTACGTCGCGCTCATTGCCGTGAGTTTGCTGATAGGCGTACTGATCGGCATCATCTTCATGCGCAGCGTGAAGATTTATCAGGCGGACTTTGCGGTGTATCGGACGCTGGGTATTCCGAACAAGGTTTCCAGCCGTTCGCTGTATATCCAGATGGCGCTCATCTTCCTGCCCGCTCTGGTGTTGTTGCCTCTCGTTTCTCTCATTGCGACGATCATCCCCGGCAGCAGTCTGACGTTCATCTCCGTCGGCAATTACTTCTTTATCGAGATTATGCTGCTTCTGATCGTCGAACTCGTCGCGTTCGGATTCAATAAGAGCCTGAACGGGCAGAGTATCCGTAAATCGTTACGCCGCGGGTCAAAATAAGGGGGTGTGTTTATGATTAGAATCGAAAACATCGGTAAAGTATTCAACGCGCACTCCCGCAACCGCAACGAGGTGCTGAAAGGCGTCTCCTTTGAACTTCCCGAAAAAGGCTTTATCGCCATATACGGCAAGTCGGGCAGCGGCAAGACGACCTTGCTCAATATCATCGGCGGGCTGGATAGACAGGATAAGGGAAAAATCTACATAGACGGCGAAAACGTTGCCGGAAAAGTGGATAAGATACGCAACGCAAAAATAGGGTTTATCTTCCAGAATTATTACCTCGAACGCGGCTATACCATCGCCGAAATCATGCGCAACGCCATGCACATCGCGGGATTTAGGGACGAGGGGGAGATAGAGAGGCGGAGCGAGCAGGTTCTGACACTCGTGGATATGGAGCGGTTCAAGAATAAACAGGGCGACGCGCTCTCCGGCGGACAGAAACAGCGCGTAGCTATTGCCCGCGCGCTCATCAAGGGTGCGGACGTCATTCTCGCCGACGAGCCGACAGGCAACCTCGACGCGCAGAACACCATAAAGGTCATGGAGATACTCAAAGAGATTTCCAAAACGCGGCTTGTTGTGCTCGTCACACACGATATCACGCTCATCAAGAACTATGCCGATAGCTATATCCAGATTGTGGACGGGCAGCTTGTTGAGAATGCGTCGCTCGGAGAAGTGTTCGATTACGAGACGGAAGCGAACAACATATATGTGGATGAAAACGCTGCGAGGGAATTTGCAGCGGAAGGGCTTGATATAGAGATTTTCGGCGAGCCGATCACCGGAAAGGACAAAATACAGATCATCAACGACAAGGGCGAGCTGTACATAAAAGCCGGCAAAAACGTTACCATTTTAGACAGTACAAGCGAACGTCGGCTTGTGTTCCGCAGTGCGGAGGATAGTGCGGAACTCGGTATCGGCAGAGGCAAGATAAATTCTCGCAAAGCAAGCATCCGGCATAGATATTACGATCTTTACGGCGCGTACTGAGATATGTTCCAAAACTTCATACCCCCCCCTTAAAGGCAGTTTGCTTTCTACGAAGCGGCTGCCTTTTTCTATGTGTTCAGTTTGGGTAAACTACACCTCATTTTGGATTTGCTATTTTCAGACTATGGAAACGTTATAGGTTGGCTTACTAACATTCTGCCGATTGTTTTGTTATCCTCTTTGGCTGAAAGCCTGAAAAGCACCTTTTATGCCCTAAATACAAAGTGTCAGCGCGCCTTTTCTCTCCGTAAATGCCCGAAATCTGTCCGCTTGATTTCCTTCCATTCCGAAAAATTCCGTGATAGAGTAAAAATCTCCGAAAATTAGGGACAGGTTTTGGCATTGATTTTTTGCACGCTTGTGGAAAAAGTTTTTATAACACGTCAAAAACTGTCGTATTCAGGTGCTAAAACTTTTTCAAACCTGAAAAGAACTTTCCGGTTTGGCGTGTAGAATTTTCCTCAAAGAAAATTCTTTAAGTCGCAAAAACCTTGCGAGTTTAAGGTTTATGCTATGCAAAAAATCGAAGGAGGAACAAAAACAATGCCGTACAGAGCAGCAAAAATCTCGTTTGACGGGAGTCATTACATCGCTACCCCGAAGGAAAACTTCCCGCAGGGGCGCAAGCGACGACGGGCAGCCATTCCGCCAACGCCAAAAGAGGTCGAACAAAAAGAACAATTTGAAGTCGCATACAAGGAGAGCCAGAAGCTTCCCCGCAAAGAGCGCAAAGCCTATATGCGAAAGGCTATGGAGGAAACTATCCCCGATAAGGAGCAGCGGAAAGAATACGTCGAACGGAACAACGAGCGGAAAAAGACTAATAAAATTCGCAGAAAGGTGCGACTGTCTAAAAAGGTAAATCTGCAAAGGGAATGGAATTTCTTTTGTACGTTTACATTCTCGGACGCGTTGCATACGGAAGAGAGTTTCCGAAAATCGCTCCGCAATACGTTCAAACATCTTGTCGCGCGCAAAGGCTGGAAACACATCGGCGTATGGGAGCGCGGCGGAGAGAACGGAAGGTTGCATTTTCACGGTATCTTCTACATTCCGCCGGGCGGCATGGTCGGAGAGATCGTCGAAACAAAGGATTACAGCACGAAAGACCACCGAATGCAGACGGCGCATCAGAATACCTATTTCCTTGAACGATACGGGCGCAACGATTTTCAAGCGCTCGGCTCGCCGATGGAAGTACAGCATTCGCTCGGCTATCTGATGAAGTACATAGAGAAGTCCGGAGAACGTCTGATCTACGGCGGAGACCTGCCTTCGTACTTCGTTTCCGACGTCATGGATGAAGATATCGTCTGTTCATTTGGAATAGACGACCGGAAAGCCGTTCTTGCGGATGACTTCACCTGCATGGTGGACGGCGAAATCATGGGTAAAGTCAGCAAAGAAGTCATTGAGAAAATGCCGAAGGCAAACTAATAATATTTGTCTTTCGGCCGGAGAGTGTAAACGGAAATGCCCTTCCCGTCAAGGGCAAGGTGCATTGCCTTCGGCAACCCTTGACGGAAAGCAACGGACAGAACAGGCAATAGACAGCTTATGCCTTTCCGTTTGTTTTTTCTCCGTCGAAAGACAAAACAAATCAAATTTTAGGAGGTACAAAATGAACGCAGTACAAAAAGCATTTTACAGCGGCGAGGATTACGAGAATTGCTATATCTTCGCTCCATCAATCAGCAGGCGGGAAACCGTGGGCAGGCAGACCTATTATGTCCGCATATATTTCCACGGCGGCAAGGACTTTGAGAAAACGATGAGGTCCATCGCCGTAAAACGTACAACGAAAAACGTGAGGTAAACGATATGAAACAGAAAAATTACATTGTCGGACTATACCTGCGTTTAAGTAAGGACGACGAGCGTCAAGGCGAATCGCTGTCTATCGACCATCAAAGGACTATTCTCCGTAAGTATGCGGAAGAACACGGTTTTACTGTCTATGACGAATACATAGACGACGGCGTATCGGGAACGACCTTCCAACGCCCCGAAGTTCAGCGGCTGTTGGACGATGCGAAAACGGGCGTAATCAATATCATCATCGTGAAAGACCCGTCGCGTTTCGGGAGAAACTACATCGAAGTCGAGCAGTATGTGGACTATGTGTTCCCGGCATTCGGTATTCGCTTCATTGCCATACAGGACAATATTGACACGGAAAACCGCGACAGCAATGCAATGGAGATGATGCCGATCATGAACGTTTTCAACGAGTGGCATGCCGCGAATACCAGCAAAAAAATACGTGCGGTATTAAAAGCAATGCAAAGGACGGCAAGTACCACGCGAGGAAAGCCCCTTATGGATATGTCAAAAGCGATACCGAAAAGAAAACGCCAATAATAGACGAGAAAGCCGCCGCAGTCGTGAAGCGGATATTTGAAATGCGCGCGAGCGGTTTAAGTCCGCATAAGATAGCGGATATCCTGAACGAGGAAAACATACCAAATCCGAGCAAATACAGCATGGATAAGTACGGAATTGTCGGGAAACGCAATCATTTCGGCTTATGGTCTTTCTGTGCCGTGAACAGTATTCTTAAAAATCCTACATATTTGGGACATATGGCTCAACAACGTTGGAGTTCGATTTCCTATAAGAACCATAAACGCTATAAACGTGATGAAAGCGAATGGATAGTAATAAAAAATACACACAAGCCAATCATAACACAGGAGCTTTGGGATAAGGTACGGGAAGTGGAGAAATCCGTAGCGCAGGGCAGGAAAACAAAGCGCGGATATACGCATCCGCTGTCTGGGTTCTTGTTCTGCGCCGATTGCGGCGGAAAGATGAAGCTGAATTATATCAACCGAAACGGGAAGATAGATTTCAATTTCAACTGCGGCAATCATATGCGAATCGGAAAGGCATACTGTTTCTCTCATTTTATACAGGCGAAAGATGTTGAGGCTATTGTCCTTAACGATATACGCGAAATGGCGCAAAGGATCGCCCTTGACGAAAGAGCTATCCGTGAAGAGTTTATCCGGCACAATGCGGAAGTGCAGGAAAAATCCATAAAAGCCGCCAAAAAGGAATTACAGGGTAAGAGAAACCGTATTGAAGAATTGTCACGCCTGATGCAGCTTGCCTATGAGGACAGGCTGAAAGGCAAAATGCCGGAAGATATCTGTATCGGCTTCATACAGAAATATTCCGAAGAGCAAAAGAAAATCGAAGCTGAAATTGCAGAACTTGAAGAACGTTTGACACAAACGGAGAACACAATGCAAAGTGCTGATGAGTTTATACGAAACATAAAGAAATACCTTGAAGCGCCCGAACTTACCCGCGAGATGTGTTATGAGCTTTTAGACCGAATAATAGTAGGCGGACATCCGAAACAAACGGGTAAAGAGCGCGTGATAGATATTGTCTATAAAGTCGATATCACTTCCGTCCTGCGATACAAACTCAAGAAATAGCAAAAAGCGTATGGGTGCAACAACTCATACGCTTTACTTATACCTTTTGCTCCCCTTGCCGATAGTGTCCATAAAGTTAGGTTACAACGGTAGGGAAAAACACAAAAGCGATAAAAGAATATATCGCAAAACAATTAAAGATAGATAGAGAAGCAAGCCAAATGAGTATAGACGACTTGGACGACCATTTTAAGGGTGGCAAGTAACAATTGCATGACTGCCAGGTCGTCATAAGCGCGGCTTGCGCGCTGCCGGTAATATGAGGGCTAACTGCCCGAAAATGAAAAACCACCGGCTATGCCGGTGGATATTTATTGCTATCACCTCGGCTGTACCCCGGGCGACATTCTGCACTTCGACGGAGAGGAGCAGAGCGGGGAGAAGTAAAATTTTGCGAAGACGGGCGCGCCGCACGCGGCGCGCCCGCCTATCTGCACATACGGCGATGTTGCTTTATCAATTTATTTGACTAAATTGCCGCAATATTATAAAATAAACTATACAGATAATAAAATTTCAATCGGGCGGGCGGTCTTATTCTTCAAGCCAATACCGTTTTGCCCGCAGGCAGTATTATGAGACTTGTTGTAAAAGTGGGCTCGTCCACGCTTTCGCACGCGACGGGCAAAATAAATCTACGGCTTATAGACGGGCTGTGCAGGGTGCTGTCCGATCTCAAAAACGCCGGCAACGAAGTGATTTTAGTATCTTCGGGCGCAATCGCAATGGGCGTGAGCAAGCTGTCGCTTGAAAGGCGCCCTTCCGATATCCCCACCAAACAGGCGGCGGCCGCCGTGGGTCAGTGCGAGCTGATGTATACCTACGATAAATTTTTCGGCGAATACAACCAGACGGTGGCGCAGATACTTTTAACCGCCGAGGACGTGGAGAGCGCGGAGCGCAGAACTCACTTCGAAAACACGCTCGAAAGGCTTTTGCAGCTTGGCGCGGTGCCCGTAATAAACGAAAACGATACCATAGCTACCAAAGAAATTGCCGTGGGCGACAACGATACCCTCGCCGCGATAGTGGCGGTAAGCGTGGGGGCAGACCTTCTTGTGCTGCTCACCGACATCGACGGGCTTTACACGGGCGACCCGCGCAGGGACGAAGGCGCGCGCCATATTCCCGTTGTGGAAGAGCTTACTCCCGAACTGTTTGCCGCGGCGGGAGGCTCGGGCACGTCGCTCGGAACGGGCGGTATGTGCACCAAATTGCAGGCGGCGCAGATGTGTATGCAGAGCGGTATGGATATGGTCATTGCCAAGGGCAGCGACCCCGCCGTGCTGTATGAAATAACCGAAGGAAGGGGCGCTGGAACGCGCTTCAAGGGTAAAAAAGAATGACGACGCGCGAAATATTGTTGCAGGCAAACGCCGCTAAGGCGCAGGCCGCATTTCTTACTACGCAGAAGAAGAACGAAGCTCTTTTGTATATGGCGGAAGAGATAGTTTTACACACGTCAGAAATTCTCGCCGCAAATGCCGCCGATTTAAGTGCAGCCGAGGGCAAGATATCGGAAGTGATGCTCGACAGACTGCGCCTTACAGCGGGGCGCATAGAGGGTATGGCGGAAGGCATACGCCAGGTTGCCGCTTTGCCCGACCCCGTCGGCAGGGTGCTTGAAAAAATCACCCGTCCCAGCGGGATAGAGGTGACGAAAATCAGCGTCCCCCTGGGAGTTGTGGCAATAATTTACGAAAGCCGACCCAACGTCACGTCAGACGCCGCGGCGCTGTGCATAAAGAGCGGCAACGTGTGCGTTCTGCGCATAGGCAAAGAGGCTTACCGCTCTGCCCGCGCCATAGTCGATGCGATGAAGAAGGGACTTGAAAGGGCGGGGCTTTCTGAATACTTCATAAACCTTGTCGAAGATACTTCCCGCCAGAGTTCCGTCGATATAATGACGGCGACGGGGCTTGTTGACCTTCTGATACCCCGCGGCGGCGCGGGCCTTATAAACGCCTGCGTGCAGAACGCCAAAGTGCCGTGCATACAGACGGGCACGGGCATCTGCCACGTTTACGTTGACGGCGCCGCCGACTTCGAAATGGCGCTTGATATCATAGAAAACGCAAAGTGCAGCCGCCCCTCGGTGTGCAACGCTATGGAGGTCTGCCTTGTGCACAGGGACATTGCCGCGCGCTTTCTGCCCGCCCTGTATCAAAGGCTGGTTAAGGGCAGAGAGGTCAACCCCGTGCTTTTAAAGCTCGACGAAGAGGCGTGGGGAATACTCGGCGGAGAACAGGGCTGCGTAAGGGCGGAGGACGGCGATTTCGATACAGAGTTCCTCGACTATGTAATGGCTGTAAAAGTGGTGGGCGGCGTGCAGGAGGCGGTTGAGCATATTTCACGCCACTCCACGGGCCACAGCGACTGCATTGTGACCGAGGACGCGGTTGCCGCCGACTACTTCGTCGGCGCGACAGACAGCGCGGCGGTGTATGTAAACGCTTCAACGCGCTTTACCGACGGCGGCGAGTTCGGCCTCGGCTGCGAAATGGGCATATCCACCCAGAAGCTGCACGCAAGGGGGCCTATGGGGCTCAACGAACTCACTACCTACAAGTACGTCGTGCGCGGCAACGGCCAGGTACGCTGACGCCCGAACAATCCGTAAAACCGAAAAAAATATATATAAAATGCCTGAATTGCGGAGGTCTGATATGTCAAAATTAACCTCCGTAATTCTTTTATCGCCAAAAATTTGACAAGTCTGTTAACAAAATATATAATATTCTCGTAAATAAATTTTAACAGGAAAGTTAATTCGGAATTTTATGTTCAAAGTAGAGAACGACATTTTTTACGCAGGTGTCAACGACCACTCAATCGACCTCTTCGAGGGTATGTATAAGGTGCCCGACGGAGTTTCTTACAACTCTTACGTAATAGTTGACGAAAAGATTGCCGTACTCGATACGGCAGACGCGCACTTCGGCAAAGAGTGGCTTTATAACGTGCGCGAAGCGCTCGGCGGCAGGCAGCCCGATTACCTCGTCATTCACCATATGGAGCCCGACCATTCGGCAAATATACAGAACTTTTTAAAGGAATACCCCAACGTGCAGGTGGTTGGCAACACAAAGACCTTCACGATGATAAAGGAGTACTTCGGGTTCGACGTAAACAACAGCTATAAAGTGGAAGAGGGCAGCATTCTCAATCTCGGCAGGCATTCTCTGCGCTTTGTTATGGCGCCCCTCGTGCACTGGCCGGAAGTAATGGTTTCTTACGACGAGCTTTCGGGCATAGTGTTCTCTGCCGACGCCTTCGGCAAGTTCGGCGCGCTCGACGTAAACCAGCCCTGGGACGACGAAGCCAGAAGGTATTATATCGGCATAGTCGGAAAATACGGAGTTCAGGTGCAGAACCTGCTCAAAAAACTTTCGGCACTCAACATTAAAAAAATTTGCCCCCTGCACGGCCCCGTGCTTGAAGGCGACCTTTCGCACTATATCAACCTCTACGATACGTGGTCGTCTTACAGGCCCGAAAAGGACGCGGTTATGGTGGCTTACGCCTCGGTATACGGTCATACAAAGGCCGTTGCAGAAACGCTTGCCGATATGCTCAAAAAGGCGGGCAAAGAGGTTATAATAGCCGACCTTGCGCGCGAAGACAGGGCAAAGTGCGTGGCAGACGCCTTTATGTGCAGCAAGCTGGTGCTTGCTTCGGTTACTTACAACGCCGAAATATTCCCCTGTATGCGCGAGTTTTTAGACTGCCTTGCAGAGCGTAACTTCCGTTCCAGAACGGTGGGTCTGATAGAAAACGGCACCTGGGCGCCCGTTTCGGCAAAGCTGATGCGCGACAGGCTCTCGTCCTGCAAGGATATAAACTTCATCTCGCAGACGGTTAAGGTGCGCGCCGCTTTTGCGGAAGAAAACGTGCCCGAGCTGGAAGCTCTCGCAAACGAATTGCTTAAATAAGACAAAGCGGAGAGTTTCCGCGGAGAAAACAAAGGAGATATATGAAAACAATCAAAAAGTTATGGGGTGAGTTCAAAAAATTCATTTCCAGGGGCAACGTGCTCGACCTTGCGGTTGCGGTAGTTATCGGCGCTGCGTTTACGGCTATCGTCAACAGCCTCACCAACGACATTATAATGCCGCTCATCAACTGGGCGGTCGGCGACGGCGATTTATCGTCGCTGTGCACGGTACTGCACGCGGTATATACCACCGACGCAAACGGTGCGCAGATACTCGACCTTGAAAATTCGCTCGTTATCAATTGGGGCACATTCATTCAGGCAATCATCGATTTCATTTTAGTTGCTCTGGTAATTTTTGCCATAGTAAAGATTATAAACACCGTGCGCGAAGCCGGCACCAAGCTGGGCGACGCCGCGAAGAAGGAAAAAGAACTTTCAAAACTTTCAAAGAAATTTGTTAAACAGGGTATGACGAAGGAAGAGGCAAGGGTTGCCGCAGAAGAAAAGTATGCCGCAGACCACGCACCCGCTCCCGAGGAGCCTAAAAAGCCTACTGTCGAAGAACTTCTTACGCAGATAAAAGATTTGCTTGCGGCAAACCGGGCAAACGCCGTCGGCGAAGTAAAAGATTCCGCAGAGGAACCTGAAAACAAATAAAACTTAAATTAAAATACATTTCGGGGCGGGCTTTTTGGGTGCGTCCCGAAAGCAGTATTTAAAATATCAGTGTTTGCGCGCATAAATTTTAAGGATAACGCATCGCGCGCAAGGAGAAATCAGGATATGAAACGCCTGCTTATTCAAAAATCTGTAATAGCGGGAAGCTACATAGTGCTTGCCTTACTGCTGGAAATCATAACGTTCGTCACTATGGGACTGGGCGTTGTGCCGCAGTATTTCGGGCTGGACATTGCCGTCATCTTAATAATAGCGCTCATAATCTTTGTTATACCACACAGGGTGGCGCAGCTCATTGTATTCGGCCTGATTGCGGGGTTGCAGCTTATTCTTTCTATAACCAACGAGGCGCTGTATTCGATGAGCGGTATGGTTTTCAGCTTCGGAATGCTGAACCTCGTTGGCGAAGTGACGGGCATAATAGACGCCAGCTTTTTAAACTGGTGGATGCTTTCTGCAACGGTTTTGCTGTTCGGAAGCGTTTTGGCAGGGCTGATAATCTTCGTTAAAAAATATACCGTCCCGAAGGGTATGTATACCCGCAACACCGTCAGCCTTATGCTGGTTGCGTTCATTCTCGCAGAGTGCTGTGCGGGCATTCTGTATGCCTTTACCGTCGAAAGTTTTTCTGCGCTTGCCGACGAGGTAAAAGACGACAGGCTTAGCATCTTTTACGACGAAGAGCAGCTTTATTCCGAGCAGCTCTTTACTGCCAAGGCGTTCAGCGAGTTTGGCACATACGGCTATTTTGTAGTAAATATCGGCAACTCAATAAGCGGCGATACATATGTCGATGAAATCGGCGAAGACGACATAGACAGCTATTTTGCCGAAGGAAAAATGAGCGAAAGCGTCTACGGCGACAATATTTATACGGGCGCGATAGACGGCAAGAACATAGTTCTCATCGTAATAGAATCGGGCGAGTGGTATGCGATAAACAAGGAATACACGCCTACGCTCTATTCAATGGCAGAGGACGGCGTTGCCGCAACAGATTTCCATTCGCGCGATAAGACTAACTGTTCCGAGGCGCTGTCTGTAATGGGCAGTTATCCCTCGGTTACGTCGCTCGACCCCAGCCACGTGCTCGGCAATTCTATGCCGTATACGCTTGCCAATATACTCAACAATGGCGATGGTTACACCACAAATTATTTCCACGGCAACTACGGCGATTATTACGACCGTAAGATTGCGTTCGGCGGAATGTACGGCTTTGAAAATACCTACTTCCTCGACGATATGCCCCTTTTGGACGGCTATGAAAACAAGAAGTGGTTCTACGATTTCGATAAAGATTCAGAGATAATAAGCGACTATATCGACGAATTTACATACTCGGAAGACGGCGGACCGTTCTTCACCCAGATGATGACGCTGATAACGCACGGCACTTATACCGATTTGCTGAGCTACGGCAACTACCCGTTTGCAACGGCGCCCACGGCGCCCGGTGAAGTTTCGGAAGGTCAGATGACCGAAGAAGAGATGGAGAGGTTTTCTGATAAGTGCTGGGTTCAGGGGCTGGAAGATTATTACCGCCTCATAGACAGGTTCCCCCGGACTTTCGTTACCGGCACTCCCGGAATAGACGAAGAAAATCTTGTGGCAAACGACTGCTACGAAGAGATGTTCCTGCGCTATAAGCGCTATCAGGCGGGCATAATGGACCTCGACTACGGCGTAAATATGCTCGTTCAGGATTTGCAGGAGAGCGGCGAACTCGACAATACATTCTTTATGTTCTATGCCGACCACTGCGCGTACTACAACCAGATGAACTTTATGATGAAGGGTATTGATACCACGCAGTTCTACAATACGTCGCTCTATTCCGTTCCCTGCTTTATGTGGTACGGCGGCAGTATGAACCTCACCGCCGAGGCTCTCGACCTTGAAAATTATGCCTCAATCAATTTCAAGGCCTCGGCCGATACCGACAGCGGCCTGCAATCTGCAAAAATAACCAAGTTCTGCAATACGTTCGATATTCTGCCTACCATATTGCAGCTGTGCGGATACAACTATAATATGAATTTGTATCAGGGAGTGAGTATGTTCTCTGATATAGAGAGCGTGTTCGTAAGCCACGAGTCGGGCATATTTGTGGACGATATATATTTTTCTACGATAAATCTGTACGTAAGAAACGGCGAAACGTGGGATTCGTATGTGTTCGACGAAACCTACCTGGCTGGCGGATTCAGCGATGATGTGCTCGACTTCCTGTACAGCGCCGTCGATTATTACGATAAGCAGACTATGCTCGATGCCGTTATACTCAACGATTATTTCAGCACCAACGATTTTTACGGCGGCGAAGGCAACACCGTGTTCATCGAAAAGGTCAGTTGACCGTAACGCGTGCTGCTTTGCCTGTGCTATTCTGAAACAACACATTTAAAAGTAGTCCGCCCCGCCATTTTGTGGCGGGGCGGACAAAATTTATTTATGCGCATTATAAATCAATGTGCGCGCAGGGAGTTTAAATATGGATAAAGCAAACTGTGGAAGAGCGGTTGCGAATGGCGCAATTTCAGTGCGCAGAGCGGTTTTAAGCGATGTGCCCGCGCTTCTTGACATATACAACTATTACATTACCAACACGGCAGTGACCTTCGAGGACGACACACTGGATAACGTCGTGTTTGCAGAAAGAATGAGTTCGATACTTTCATTTTATCCTTACTTTGTCGCGGAAGTCGGCGGAGAGGTGGTCGGGTATGCCTATGCAGGCAAGTTAAAAAACCGCTCTGCGTACGACTGGGCGGTTGAAACCACCGTGTACGTAAAGAACGGTATGGAACAGCGCGGAATCGGTTCGGCGCTGTATTCCGCGCTTGAAGGCGCGCTCAGAAGTCAGGGTATAAAAAATATGTATGCCTGCATTGCCTGCCCCAAGAGGGAGGATAAATACCTCACGTTCGGCAGCGTGAATTTTCATAAAAGGCTGGGCTTTCGTCTTGTAGGCAAATTCAAAAGTTGCGGCAGCAAGTTCGGCGTTTGGTACGATATGGTCTGGATGGAAAAATTCATTGCAAAGCACACGGCAAACCCCGTCCGCCCTCAAAAATATAAGAATAATTGAAATTGCGCAGTATTATGCGTGACATAATCTGCTGTTTTTTTTGCCGCAAGACGGTAAAATACTCGATTCGCCGTACTTTTCTGTGCATACGCAAATAAAAAAGTCCGCATATTTTGCGGACTTTTTTGTTTGGTACTCCCGGCGGGAATCGAACCCACAACGGCCCCTTAGGAGGGGGCTGTTATATCCATTTAACTACGGAAGCATATAAAGTTTAAATATATCAGCGATTCCCGCCTCGGCGGGTATCTGTTGCAACGGCAACCTGTATCAAGGTTGGCGGATTGTAAGGTGTTTCTTGCGTTGAATGTTCGCTCAGACGACGCAAAACAAAGACCTAATTTTGCAACGCAAATATAATACAATATATCGAAAAAAAAATCAATCGATTTTTTGCCCGTTTTGCCAAATATGCTTCAATTTATTTACAAATATTCGCACGGCAGTCGGCAAGGTTAAGTTTACCCTTGCGCGGGGACTTATTGTATGTTATAATCGAATCGGGCAACAAAATTTTGCCTGCAATAACCACAAAGGCGGAACTTTTATGAGCGAACTTCGGCGCATACCAAACATAGGCGTGGCCACCGAGCGTGACCTCATTGAAATGGGCTATACCACGTTACAGTCTTTAAAGGGCAAAAGCGCCGAAGAGTTGTATGCAGGGGAGTGTGCCCTGCGCGGCTTTACGCTCGACAGGTGTCAGCTCTATCTGCTCCGTGCGGTTGAATACTATGTGAACACGCCTTCGCCCGACCCCGAAAAATGCAGGTGGTGGTATTGGAAAGATGATTTTGTGCAGCCTTCACCGTGCGGTGCGGTATGTACGGGGTGCGGGCGTTTCCCGAAGGAATGCGGCGGATGCCGCAAGATAGAGGGAAAGGTGTTCTGGTTGCAGTATGCGGGTAAGCCGATATGCCCAATCTATTCTTGTTGCGTGCAGGAGAGGAAGATGAAAGATTGTGGCTCCTGCGGCAATCTGCCTTGTTCGCGCTTTGTAAAGGACCCTACGATTTCCGATGAACAGAATACCGAAAACCTTAAAAAGATGCTTTCAAATTTAAGGCGCAATAACCCGTAAAACCTCATTTATTACATCTTATAATAAACAATTCAAACAACAGCGCCCGCGCTTAAAAAAGCGCGGGCGCTGTTGTTATTACTTACACTTTATATAGCTTTTCACTTTTTTGATTTGCAGTCTTGACGAATCAGGCAGTCCTCTTTCTGTTAAAGAATATCCTGAATCTGAAACGGTATAAAACTATCGCCACGGCGATAACCGCTATCACGACAGCAACGATGATTACCGTGCTCACGGGGATGTCCGCCACGTCGAGGCAGCGTACGTTAATCCACATCTGGTTGATGGCGGCAAGGTCGTCGCCGAAGTCGAGCATTACCACGCTTCTGTCTATAACGTCCTGCGTGGGGTACTGCCCGAAGGCCTGCCTGCCCATACTTATCGTGCCGCCGCTGTATATGCGGCCTTCATAGCCCGCCAGATATTCGTCGTCATCGTAATCGTGCGTCAGTACGGGGTTTTCTACGGCAACGGTGTCCATATCGATATAAATATAGCTGTCCTCGCCGAAGAAGTAGCTTACGTCGTATACATATACGTTTTCAAACTCGTAAAAATCTTCGCTCTCTTCGTCGGTAACCACGCCGTAGCACCAGTCAAAGTAATTGAAAACTTCTTCTGCGGCGATGGAGGAGGTATAGCCGATATAATACATATTGCGCACGGCGATGTCGGGGCGGGAGAGGAAGTTGACGAACGCCTCTGCCGCAATCTGCCTGTTTTCGTTGCCGTCTATGCCGTCTTTGAGCATAACCCAGCCGTCAAACCACAGGTTGGTGCTCTCTTCTGGCACAGAATACCACAGCTCGGTGTCTTCCTCGTCGGCCTGGTCCATAATGTAAACGGCATCGCCCGACCACTGGTAGTTTGCTATGACCTTTCCCGTAACCATATCCGTCTTGCCGCTGTCTGTTTCAAAGGAATAAACATTGTCCTTTATGTCCTTCAAAATATCCTCTGCGGCGGCAATCGTGTCGGCGTCGGTGTCGTTTAAAAGGGCGCTTCTTCTTTCGTTTTTATCTTTTTCCGAAAGGCTTTTGTCGGCGTTTATCGCGTTGAGCTCGTCCTCATAGAGGATGGAGAGGGCTGCAAAGTATGCGTCGCGCACATTGTCTTTTACCGTCACCGACTTGTAGTAGTTTGAGTTGGTGAGTATGTTGCAGGCCGCAACGTCCTCTTCGTTTTTTACCAGTTCGGGGTCGGGATTGAATACAAAGCCCGTGGTGCCCCACATATAGCAGGCGGCAATGCCGTTCCACTTGTGCTGATAAAATATGCTGTCCTCTTCGCCGTCGATGTAGGGGGATACGTTGTTTATATAGTAGTTTGTTTCGATGTCGGGATTCATAAAATCTGCCGAAAAAGGCTGTATTTTTTCATCGTCCAGCAGCTTCATTATCATATAGTCGGAAGGGCATACAAGGTCGTATACGTCGCCGAGATTGAGCTGGTTATACAGGTCTTCGTTGGTGCCGAAGGTGGAGTATTCCACGCGCACGTCGAAGCCGTAATCCTGCGAATTGAACCATTCTGTGAAGTCGTCAATCACGCTGTTCACGCCCATTATATAATCTTCGCCCGTATAGGGGTTTTCCACGTCGATTGCTTCGTCGTCGCCCCAGTCGCCGAGGTCGATGTACTCTTCCCAGTTGGATACGCGCAGAACAACCGTTTCGTCGGTGTCGGCGCAGCCTGCAAGCGCAAATACGGGTGCGGCAAACAGGCAGGCGGCGGCAACGGCCGCAACTCTAATCTTCTTCATATGCGCTCCTCCGTATTCTTTTTCTTTTTGCCGGAAACTACGTTCATCAGCACCACGATTATCACCACGATTACGAAAATCACGGTAGAGAGCGCCCACAGCGCCGTCTTGATTTCCGTCTGGCCGCCTTTCGTTGCGTTCACGACGTAGGTGCTTATTGTGTCGAAGGTGGAGGGCTTTGTGTAGGTGGTGATGAAATAATCGTCGAGCGAAAGCGTTACCGCCAGCATAAAGCCGGAAAGTATGCCGGGCAGAAGCTGGGGAATAACCACCTTGAGCAGCGCCTGGGCGGGGGTTGCCCCCAAATCGAGCGCGGCCTCGTACAGGTTGTTGTCCATCTGTTTGAGCCTGGGCATTACCGAAAGATACACAAAGGGGGTGCAAAGCACCACGTGGCCGAGTACGAGGGGAACGAACGTATCTTTGCCTATGCCGAGCAGCACGATTAAAAGCACGCACAGCGAAAAACCGGTAACTACGTCGGCGTTTACCACGGGAATCTGGTTGCCGTAGTTTAAAAGGTGCTTGACGGTTTTTTTGGAATAAAATACGCCTATCGCGCCGAGAGTGCCCAAAACCGCGGCGATGAGCGCCGAGCCGACGGCGAGCAGTATCGTCCCGCCAATCATATTCCTCAGGTCTTCATTCTCGAACAGCGTTATATAGTTCTGGAACGAAAATCCGTCTATCGTTCCGCCCACCATCGTGGCGTCGGTAAAGCTGTATACGGCGAGCAGAAGAATGGGTACGTAAATAAAGGCGAGTATGAGCACCAGCCATACGGCGCTTAAAACTTTTTTTGTCGTCTTCACAGTATCGTCCTCCCCGAGCTTTCGCCGTTATCGTTGAATCTGTTTGTTGCAAGAGTAATGATGAATATTATTATAAGCAGTATGAGCGATATCATAGAGCCGTTGTTCCAGTCGTAGGCGGCGAAGTAGCTGCCAATCAGGCTGCCCATTATATAGGTGCTGTTATACAGCATATCGAGCACTACGTAGTTCGTCATAGAGGGCAGAAGCACCATCGTCACGCCCGAGATTATGCCCGGAACGGAGAGGGGGAGTATAACCCTCATAAAAACGGTAAACCCGTTCGCGCCCAAATCTTCCGCAGCTTCGGTCAGGCTCTTGTCGAGCTTTGAAAGCGAGGTGTAAAGCGGCAGTATCATAAAGGGCAAAAAGTCGTAAGTCATACCTATCACGGTGTTCAGGAAGGGATACATCGCAATGTTTGTTTCTATCGCGGTGAGTATCTCTTTGAGCGCCGTAATTCTCAGCGTAAAGTTTATCCACATCGGCAGCACGAAGAGCATCAAAAGCACGTACTTTTTTCTGAATTTGCTGCGCGCGAGGATATATGCGACGGGGTAGGCAATCACGAGGCACACAACGGTGGTTACGGCAGCTATTGCAATGCTGTTTAAAAGCGTGCCCAGCGTGTTGCTGTTGGCAAAAAAGTTTACGAAGTTATCGAACGTAAACTGGCCCTTGCCGTCGGTAAAGGCATAGTATATGACCACGAGGAGCGGGCATATTACAAACAGTATAAGGAAAGCCGCATACGGGATGCAGAGCTGTTTGCGGTTGAACCGCAGTTTAAGAACTTTTGTCATTTCTTGTCCTCTCCCGTAACAGGTTTAAGCGTCAGCTTTATCTTGTCCGCGGGGATGATGAGGCTGACCTTGTCGCCCGTGTTCCACAAATCGGGGCAGGCAAGCACGTAATCTTCTTCGTTCTCTTCCGTGCGGACGATGTAGCGGTAGTGGTCGCCCTTGTAAATCATCGAAATGATGTTGCCTTCGGCGCCGCCCGCATCCTTCTCGTCGCTCATAGTTATGTCGCGGAAGCCAACTTCTACGGTTACTTCCGTGCCCGTCAAATCGAGCTTTTCGCCGCTCGCGGTAATGAGGTAGCCCTCTTCGTCGAGGTGCGAACCGGGGTAGAGCTGGGTAACGTCGCACTCGAACTCGCCGTCGCCGAATTCCACGGTGTTCTTTTTGGTGATTACGCCGTCGTACTTGTTTTCGGTGTAAACTTTTTCCATTATGTGGATGCCGTCGGGCTCAATCTTCATTCCGATTACTGAATCGGGCGCGGCGTAGGCGGTGCTCTGAATTACCAGCTCGAACCTGCCAACTTCCACGGTGATTTCGTAGTGCACGCCCTTGAACACGGTAGAGATGACTTTGCCCGTAAGCTGGCCTTCGCCGGGCTTGCATATTATAATGTCCTCGGGGCGAACGACTACGTCAACGTATTCGTTCACTTCAAAGTCGTCGAGGCAGTCGAACTCGGCGCCGCAGAATTTTACGCGCAGCTTGCCGCTCATCATTCCGTTGAAAATGTTGCTCTCGCCTATGAAGTCGGCCACGAAGGTGTTTACAGGCTCGTTGTAGATGTCGGTGGGGGTGCCTACCTGCTGAATTTCGCCGTCGTTTATAACCACAATCTTGTCGCTCATAGTAAGCGCCTCTTCCTGGTCGTGGGTGACGTAAATAAAGGTTATGCCCAGCCTTCTGTGCATCTCTTTCAGCTCAATCTGCATCTCTTTGCGCATTTTGAGGTCGAGCGCGCCGAGGGGCTCGTCCAGAAGGAGAATTTCGGGTTCGTTTACTATGGCGCGCGCTATGGCAACCCTCTGCTGCTGTCCGCCCGAGAGGGTGGCTACCGAGCGCTTTTCAAAGCCTTCGAGGTCAACTATGTCAAGAACGTGCCTCACCTTTTCGTCTATTTCGCGGCGGGAAAGGTGGACGAGCTTTTTAACATTTTCGCCCTTGCGGTTGGTTACGGTGGTTTCAACCTTTTTGAGCCTGAGTCCGAACGCGATGTTTTCGTACACGTTGAGGTGGGGGAAAAGTGCGTAGCGCTGAAATACCGTGTTTACGGGGCGCTTGTTGGGGGGCAGTTTGCTTATGTCCTGCCCGTTCAAAAGAATCTGCCCCGAAGTGGGCAAATCGAACCCCGCAATCATTCTGAGGGTGGTCGTCTTGCCGCAGCCAGAGGGGCCGAGGAAGGTGACGAACTCGCCCTTTTGTATGGCGAGGTTGAAGTTTTCGACGGCTATCGTGTCGTCGAATGTCTTGCAGACGTCTTTAAGCTCGATAATCGTGTTCGTGTCGCTCATAGTTCTCTCCTTATAAAGTGGTTTTATCAGAAGTTGGGCGGGGTGGATATCCACAGCAGTTTTGCAATGGTCTTGCCCGCATTGGAAATGGTGTGAGTGGTGTTTGCACGGTAATAAAAGGTTTCGCCCCGCTTGCAGGTATATACCTTTTTGCCGAGCGTTATCCTTATTTTGCCGTCAAGTACATAGCCGAATTCCTCGCCGTCGTGCGGGAAGTCCTCTGCCGACGAGGCCCCGGGAAGAAGTTCGAGTATAATCGGCTCCATCATATTTTTCTGCGCGTTTGGAATTATCCATTTAAGCGTCATTCCGTCGTCGCGCTTTTCAATAAAGTCGTCCTGCCCGAACACAACGCGCTCGTCGTCCTCTTTTTTGAAGAATTCGGCAAGGTCGGTTCCCAGCGCCGCCAGAATGTCGCAAAGGGTGGCGATGGAGGGGGACGTGATGTCGTTTTCCAGCTGCGAAATATACCCCTTAGTAAGTTCGCACCTGTCTGCAAGCTCCGCCTGCGAAAGGTTGAGCTGTTGCCTCAGCTGTTTTATTTTGCTTCCGATTTCCATAAACAAATCACCAAAACACCTAAACGCGGCGTTTAGTTTCATTAAACGCCTATGTAAACCTTTGGTTTAAAATTATTAAACGGTTAGCAATTTTAAACAAAAAGTTTAGTAATAAATAACCGATTAAGATTATATGCGCGGTGCGGGTATAAGTCAAACGATTTTCATAAATTTGTATATATGTAAAAAACTTACAATCCTGTGAAAGTTTTGTGAAAATATTACACTTTTTGCGCCCGCGCCCGCGCGACATAAAATATAGAACAAATAAAAAAAGGCCTGCGCGCACGCATATGCG
>UMIY01023729.1_pt1 | contig 27588 bp, 28 predicted proteins | sample 1965921 | NCBI WGS metagenome assembly UMIY01 (sample SAMEA4836134, study PRJEB28245) | human gut metagenome | biome: gut microbiome; material: fecal sample | place: Denmark | collected 2008
TGGCCTCATCCGGTGGAGGGCGCGGAGACCTGCCGCCCGGTGGATCCCGCGCTCCACTACATCCAGTGCGCACTGTCTTATCAAAATCAGGTTCTCTCGGAGATCAAGACTCTGCTCCAGCAGATGGCCTCTCAGGAGGGAACGCCTCCGGAGGCAGGCTGAGCCGCCACCGCCGCGTCAGGGTGCAGCGATCTGCATACCCGGCGCGGCGGTGTGGATTTTCCTCTTGTGTTTTACAGGCGGGTACCGTATAATGGGAAAAGCGTTATGTAAATCGACAGACTTCACTACCGCGGCAGTGCCGCGTATGCAAGGAGCGTTGTTTCCCATGGCAAAGCGAACCCGCCGCCGTCGGCGCAGCTGGGGGCGGACTTTTCTTCTCATTGTATTTGCAGCCGCCGCTCTCTACGCCGGCTTTCACTGTTTTTTTCGTCCCCCCGAGCAAAAACAGGACGAGGTCATCCCCGTCTCCGACACAGATACGGAACTGAGCGATCAGGAGCGGGCCGCCGCGGAGGCGGCCGCCGCCCACACCCGCCGCAAGGAAAACTTCTATACGATCCTGGTCTCCGGCGTGGATGATGGAAACGGCAACAGCGACACCAACATTTTGCTGGCGGTGGACGTGGCCAACGGATCCATTCACGGCGTCAGTATCCCCCGGGATACCAAGGCGGTCTGGAACGGAAAGAACCATAAGATCAACGCAGCCTACGGAAGCGGCGGGATGGAGAAACTGGCGGACACCGTCTCCGACCAGCTGGGCATCCCGGTGGATTACACCGTCTGCGTGAATCTCAAGGGCTTCGTGGCCCTGGTGGACGCCATCGGCGGCGTGGACTTCAACGTCCCTATCGACATGAATTATGACGACCCCTATCAGGATCTGTCCATCCACTTCTCCGCCGGCATGCAGCACCTGAACGGCCAGGAGGCCCTGGAGGTCGTCCGTTTCCGCCACAACAACGATGGGACAGGCTACGGCAGCGAGGACATCGGCCGGATGCAGACCCAGCAGGCATTTTTGAAAACAGTAGCCGCCAAGGCTTTGACCCTCTCCAACATCGACAGCCTGATCCAGGTGTTTTTTCAGTATGTGGACACAGATCTGACCATTGGGAATCTTGCCTGGCTTGCCGACAAGGTGCTCTCCATGGGCACGGAGAACATCTCCTTCTCCACCCTGCCCAACGAGTGGCACTCCCCCTATATCTATCTGGATCAGGAAGCCACCCTGGATCTTGTGAACCAGTATCTCAATCCCTACGAGGAGGATCGGCTGCCCGAGGATCTGAATATCCCGTCCATGCCCTCCTGAGGCGCCGCCCCCATTTGACAAAGGAGGTTTTGCCCCATGCGCAAACGGATTGCTTCCCTGCTGCTGACCGTCTGCCTGCTTTTGACCACGCCGGTTCTGGCCGCTCAGGACACTTCGGAGAACTTTGTCCGCAGCCGCACCTACTCCGGCCAGTTTTCCGATGTGACGGCGGAATCGGTCTTTTATGACAATGTGGCGGCGCTTTACGAGTACGGGCTCTCCGTGGGCAAGGGCGACGGCACCTTCGGGCTGCAGGACACCATGTCCGTGGGGCAGATCGTGATCTTTGCCGGGCGCATCCGCAGCCTCTACCGCACCGGCGACCCGGAGGCTGGCGCCTCCGCCTACACCGCTGGCAGCACCTATCCCTCCCAGCCCTACCTGCTCTATCTGCAAGGGGAGGGCGTGCTGGGCACGGAGCTGGACAGCGCCTGTGCCGCCGGGACCCCCGCCACCCGGGCCCAGGTGGCCCATGTGCTGGCAGGCACCCTCCCCGTTGAAGCCCTGCCCCTCATCAACGATGCTGTGGTGACGGAGGGCTACGCCACCCGCCGCTACATCACCGACGTCACGGAGTACACTCCGTATTTCCGGGACATCCTTACCCTCTACCGCGCCGGCGTCTCCATGGGCTCCGATGAGACCGGCTCCTACCTGCCGGACGCCCTCATCACCCGGGGCGCGGCGGCTGCCATGCTCACCCGCATGGTGGATCCGTCCCTGCGGGTGACGCCGGATTGGGACATCGTTCCCGCATGGAGCGCCGAAGGCCGCACCCTGGCCAGCCTGGTGGAACCGGGCACTTACATCGCCGCGCCCACCACCCGCTCCCAGCTGGATCAGAGCATCCGCTACATGCTCTCCTCCGGTGAAAACATCCTGACCCTCCGGTATCCCGGGGGACTCTCCGCCTCCAGTGCCCGGTCCGTCATGGAGGCCGCCTTGTCTGTGGTCAAGACCTATTGCGAGCAGTGCTACAATGCCGTATCCTGCACGTATACCCCTGCCGGAGACATCACCCTGACCTTCTCTGCCGCCAGTGCCGGCAGCGACATTGATTTTTACCGTGCGGAGACCATGGCCGCCGCCATCAGCATCCACGACCTGCTCTGGGGGCAGGGGGCCATCACTGCCGATATGACGGAGCTGGAAAAGGCCCGGGTCTACTACACCTGGATCTGCGAGAACTGCACCTATGATTACAACGCCGATGAAAGCTCCCTGAGCCACATTGCCTATCGTCTCTTTATCGACTCCACCGCCGTGTGCGACGGCTACACCGGTGCCTACAACCTGCTTTTGAAGCTGGAGGGCATCGACTGCACCACCCAGGCCAACGACGAGCATATCTGGACGGTAGCCACCCTGGACGGCACCCAGGTCCATATCGACACCACCTGGGGGGACAGCGGTGCCTTCATCAATTACAAGTATTTTGCCATGACCCCCGACCAATCCTGGAAACTGCATAGCTGGTAAAGGAAAAGACGCCCCCGGAGCAAAAGCTCCGGGGGCGTCTTCGATTGTGTTTACAGGTGATGATCCCGCAAAAGGCGCTTGGCCTGCTCCCACAGCTCGTCGCTGACGGTCTGCACCACCACCACTTTGTTCACCAGTTCCGGCAGGGCCTTCACCACCTCCGCCTCCACCAGCGTCTCATTGGTGAGGTCCGCCGAGGGGCACCCGGCGCACTGGCCCAGCAGCTTCACGTACAGCACGCCGTCGGCCAGATGGTCGATCTGGATCTCACCTCCGTGGGCGTGCAGTGCAGGGCGAACCTTCTCCTCCAAAACGGCCTCGATTTTCTTCAGATCCTCATGCATGATCCCCATCCTCCTTTGTCTCATCCGCCCGGGCCGCGGCGATCTCCTCCCGGATGCGGCGGCGTGTGTCATCAAAAAGCAGCTCCCGGTTGTGGCGGAAATAGGCGTCGCAGCCGAAGTTCTCCACAAACCAGCTGGTATCCTGGCCGGCGGTGATCTCCGTGACAAAGATCACCAGCTCCTGGCCCTGGCCGAAGGTCTCCTCCAGGAAGCGGAAGGCGTTGTCCATCTGGGCGCCGCAGGTCTTCCCCAGCTCCGCCCGGCGGTCCACTTCCTCCCGGAACCATGCCCGCACCCGGTCCATGGCATCATCACCGGACACACTTTCCTGCCGCAGCCGCCGCTGGTAATCCTCCAAGACATTGATCTCCCGCTGGGTAAGATCCCGGACCTCCTTTTGCAGCTGCCCGGCCTCTGCCGCCCGCTTGAGCTTCTCCCGCCGCTGCCAGACCAGCTGGCCCAGCAGGGGCTCCGCCTCTGCATCCGGCAGCTTTTCGCGGAACTCCGTCAGGGCCGTATGGAGCACCTCCGTCAGGGCGTCCTGGCGGCGGGTGTTCCGGGCAGCCTCCGTCAGGCGGGAAAGCACCAGCCCCATCACCGAGAATTTTTCATCAAAGGGTGCCGCCCGCAGCTCCAGCACGGTGATGCCCGGCCAGTCCCCCCGCAGGATATCGTCCACATGATAGGTCTTCTGATACTTGTAGTAGAGCTCCAGATACCCGGCGAAGTCCCTTGCCACGGCGGGCAGCTGGATATACTGGCCGATGACCTGCCGGTCCACCCGCAGTCCCAGCTTCTCGTAGGCATAGATCATTTCGCTCAGGTCCTCCCAGCCCCGGGCGGTGGCAAACTGCAAGCCGTCCACGGTGGTCTCGATGCGGTAGAAATTCTCCTTGCGGATATCCAGGTAAGAGATGACGGCCCCGTGAAGCCCCCGGGCGCGAGCGTACTCCTTCCAGACGGCGAAATCCTCCTCCACGTCAATGCGCTTGACCCGGTCCAGCGTCACCACGTCGAAGTCCCGGACGGACTTGTTGTACTCCGGCGGATTGCCTGCCGCCACGATGAGCCAGCCCTCCGGCAGCTTCTGATTGCCGAAGGTCTTGCACTGGAGAAACTGCAGCATCATGGGGGCCAGGGTCTCAGAGACGCAGTTGATCTCGTCCAGAAACAAGATGCCCTCCCGGATGCCCGTGCGCTCCATCATCTGGTACACGGAAGAGAGGATCTCGCTCATGGTGTACTCCGTGACGGAGAATTCCTCTCCGCCGTAGGTGCGCTTTTCAATGAACGGAAGGCCCACGGCGCTTTGCCGGGTGTGGTGGGTGATGGTGTAGGCCACCAGGCCCACGCCGGTCTCCGCGGCGATCTGCTCCATGATCTGGGTCTTGCCGATGCCCGGAGGGCCCATCAGCAGCACCGGCCGCTGGCGGATGGAGGGGATGAGGTAGTTGCCCAGCTCATCCCGGGTCAGGTACGCCTTGAGGGTATTGGTGATCTCCTGCTTTGCCTGTTTGATGTTCATATCTATATACTCCTTACAACTGGGGCAGTTCTTCCCAGTCCAGTTCATCGGGGAATTCCTCCGCCGCCTCCCGGCGGGCCCGTTCCAGCTCCGGCACCGTCAGCACCAGACGGATGGCCCAGGGGGGCATCTTCACGGAAAGGGGCGGCTCCTCCAGCAGCACAAAGGCCGTGTCCCAGGCGGGGCGCTTTTTGGGGTAGACGCCCATGCCGTCGGTAAAGTACACCAGTCCCCGCAGACTGGTAAAGGCCCCCTCTTTGCGCAGCCGCTCCACATGCTCGAAGACCGGGCGGAAATCCGTGGCGCTGCCGCCGGTGAGCTGGAAGTTGTCCATATAAGTCTTCAGCTGCTCCAGATCATGGATCTCCGTATCGGAGCGGATCTGGTCATCGCACTGGATGATGCGGATGTTCACCTTCCGGGTGAAGGTCTCCGTGGAGCGCAAAATGGCGTAGGTGCACGCCAGGAATGCCCGCACCAGCTCACCGGAGGTGGACATGGAGGTGTCCACGGCGATGACGAAGTCCTCGATGCGCTTTTCCTCTTTCGTCTCCGGCGGCTCCACCAGAGGCATATTGCCGTAGAGGGAGAGGCCGTAGGTGTAGAAGATATAGTCGAAGGCGTCGCCGTCCACCTCCATGACCTCCCGGGGCACCGCGAAGCGCCGCAGGAATGCCCGGTAGTCCACGTCGTCCCGAACCGCCACCCGCACCTGCTCCAGCACCGCCTCGCCGCCGGTGGCGGTGCCTGCCAGTACCGTCTCCATGCCCGTGCGGGTCCTGTCGGAGCGGTCCTTCCACTTTTCGTCCTGGCGCTGGCGCTGCTTCTGGTCCTCCTGGCGCTCCGGATCCCAGAGGCCGTGGTCATCCACCAAAAACGCCCGCTGCAGCCGGGCCAGCTCGTACTCCGGCAGGTCCTGCCGCAAGAGATGCCGGTAGATGCCCTCGGTGGTAAGGACCTTCATCTCCCGGCGGCACTCCCCGTAGAACTTCTGCTTGGCGGGGACGATACCCTCCCGCAGGCAGGGGTAGTCCAGCTCATCCAGAATGCTCTCCACCGCCGCGTCGCACGCAAGGTCCCACAGCTCCGGCATCTTGCCGTGCTTTTTATAGATATGGCGCAGCATGCAGTGCAAAATCACGTGCAGATACGCCCGGTTCACCGCCGTGGGAGTGCGCAGGTACCGCTCCGCCAGGAAGCTGCCGTCATAATAGAGGGTCTCCCCGTCGGTGGCCAGAGACACCGTCATCCCGCCTCCCGGGGCAAAGGCCAGGGAGCACAGCGCCACATCCAGATAGGGCAGATTCAAATACAGCTCGTTGCGGGCGCTTTGCAGGATCTTCAGGCCGATTGCCGTCAGATCCTTCCCCGCCGGGGCCTGCTGCCGCGTCTCCTCCATGGTTCCTCCTTTGTCATCCTGGTATCTCACAGGTCAAAGCTGCGCACCGCCGCCGGTGGGAAGCGCCGGTGCTGCTCCTCCAGCAGCAGTGCCACCGCCTCCGGCGCCTGCATCTCCCGGGCCAGGGCGCAGGCGGCGGAGAGGGTCTCCCGGTCCGGCCGGGTCTGCTCCAACAGGGCGTGCAGCCCCGTCAAGTCCCGCTGCTCCAACAGCCACTGCGCCGCCTCCCGGACATGGGCAGCCAGGTATGTGCGGTATGCCTCCTGCGCCCGCTCCGTCAGCTCCGCCGGATACCGCAGCCGCCACCAGGCCAGCCGCACGGCGCAGCCGTCGTCGTGCTCCACCCCCAGAAATTCCTTCCAGAGGCCGTCGTACTCTTTGAGGGAGAGCTTCTTGTTGCGGAAGCAGTGGTGATAGGGGTAGCCCGCCCCGTAGATATTGTAGTCAAAGTGGTGGGCGGGGCAGTTCTCCTCGTAGACCTCCACATACTCCGGAAAGATCAGCCGCACCTGCCCGCCGTCCGCCTCCCGGATGGTGACGTCCAACTCCCGGCTCAGCTCGTCGGCAAAGTAGGCCAGGGTCTCTCCCTGCTCCCCCACCCGGGTGAGATGGAAGGTATCCAGGCAGCGGCAGTTCATCAGCGTGCCGCCGCCCCAGAACCGCACCCCGTCGTGGAGGGAGAGCTTTTTCAGTGCGGCGCAGTTGAAGAGGGCGTAGTCCCCCACCCGCTCCAGAGCGGAAGGCAGCGTCAGCTCCTGCATCCCGGCGTTGGTCCACCCCTCCTCCGCCGGGGCGCCGCAGGTCACCAGGACCTCCTCCCCATCCACAGGAGCGGCATTGGGGGAGAGGGCGTGGGGCCCCAGGGCCGTCACCGGCAGGCCGAAGAGTTCCTCCGGCAGCACCGCCCGGGGATCGCAGGTCACCGCCTGCAAGATCGTGATACCCGACGGCTCCCGCCGGATCACCAATTTCCAGTTGCTCAAACCGCTGACGGTCTCCACCTGCCCGCCCCCCTTTCTTACGGCTGGTAGTTTACCACATCTCGGCGGGTTTTCCTAGGTGCAATCCCCACAAAAGAATTTTTTGGGAAATTCACGGAACCCCCTTGACAAACTGTGCATACTGTATATACTGTACATGTACAGTACGAACGGGGGATTTCCATGGAACTCATTATCCGAAACACCACCAACCAACCTATCTACGAGCAGATCAGCTCCCAAATCAAGGCCCAGATCATCGCCGGGAAGCTCTCCCCGGGGGAGGCCCTGCCCTCCATCCGGGCCCTGGCCAAGGATCTGAAGATTTCCGTCATCACCACCAAGCGGGCCTATGACGAGCTGGAGGCAGACGGTTTTCTCTACACGGTAGCCGGAAAGGGCTGCTTTGTGGCGGAGAAAAATCTGGACCTGGTGCGGGAGCAGCAGCAGCGGGAGCTGGAGGACCACCTCCGCGCCGCCGCCGCCCTGGCCAGAAGCTGCGGCGTCTCCCGGGAAGAGCTCTCGGAGATGCTGCGCATACTCACCGAGGAGGATACGGATCTATGAATGCCATTGAACTGTCCCACATCAACAAGCGCTTCGGCTCCTTTGCCATCCGGGACCTGAGCCTGGCGGTGCCCCAGGGCACCATCTGCGGCCTGGTGGGTGAAAACGGTGCCGGAAAATCCACCACCATCCGCCTTCTCATGGGGGCCCTGCGGCCTGACAGCGGCGCCGCCTCCGTTCTGGGAACGGACGTGTCCGCCCCGGCCTTCCGGGCAGTGAAGGAGGACATCGGCGTGGTGATGGACGAAGCCTATTTTCCCGAGGTTCTCAGCGCCCGGCAGGTAGGCCGGGTGATGGCAAAGACCTACCGCCGCTGGAATGATCAAACCTACCAGGACTTTCTCCGCCGGTTCGACCTGCCGGAGAAAAAGCAATTCAAGGACTACTCCCGGGGCATGCGCATGAAGCTGGCCATCGCCGTGGCCCTCTCCCACGACCCCAAGCTCCTGGTGCTGGACGAGGCCACCGCCGGCCTGGATCCCATCGTCCGGGACGAAGTGCTGGAGCTCTTCAACGACTTTACCCGCTCTGAGGACCACTCCATCCTCATCTCCTCCCACATTCTCTCGGATCTGGAGAAGCTGTGCGACTACATCGCCTTTTTGCACCAGGGGCAGCTGCTCTTCTGCGCGGAAAAGGACGCCCTGCTGGAGGAGTATGCCCTCTTTACCGGCACCGCCGACCAGGCGGAGAGCCTGGATCCAGAGGCCGTGGTGGGCCGGGAGAACGGCGCTTACGGTGCTGTCAAATGTCTGGTGAAACGGGATCGGGTGCCCGCCACGCTGACGCTGGAGCGGCCCACGGTGGAGGATGTCATCCTCTTTATGGTGAAAGGAGCAAAGGAAGCATGAGCGCACTGCTGATGAAGGATTTCTACCTGCTGTGGAAACAGCTGAAGGCCTTTTTGGTCATCATTCTGGTGTTCTCCGCCATTCCCGGCGGGTACAACACCGTCTTTGCCGTGGCCTATGCCGCTATGCTCCCCTATTCCTGCATTGCCTATGACGAGCGCAGCAAATGGGATCAGCTGGCGGCCATGATGCCCTACTCCACCCGGCAGCTGGTGCTCAGCCGCTACGTGCTGGGCTGGATCGCCGGGGCGGCAGCCTGCGGCATCTCCCTGGTGCTGCAGGGAATCTTCTCCATCGTTCTGGAAAGCAGTGTTTTCCCCGCCTCCCTGCTGCTGGCCTTTTTCACCTGCATTTTGATCATGGCCATTACCCTGCCTCTGATCTTCCGCTTCGGGGTGGAGCGGGGCCGTCTCCTCATGTTTTTTCTGATCTTCCTGGTGTGCGGCTCTGCCGGTGCCTTGGGCGGCATCACAGAGAACTATTCCGAGGCCCTGCCGGCTCCCGTGTGGCTCATCGTCCCGGCAGCCCTGGTGCTCACCGCCGTGTCCATTCCCGTGTCCATCCGGTGCTATGCCCGCCGCAGCTGGTGAGGTGCCCCATGAAAGAAGACCACCCCGTCCCGGAGCCCACCGCCCAGGATCTGGCCGCCCTGCTGGATCTGCTCTCCCAGGCCCTGATGGGACGATAAGCGCACAATAAACCCCCGGAGACGTGCATGCGTCTCCGGGGGTTCTTTTGGTTTGATCCCTCTCAGCCCCACATGGCGGAGAGGGTGGGAATGACCTGCTTTTTCCGGGACATCACCTTGGGCAAAAAGGCAGAGTTTTCGGCGTTTTTCAGATTGAAGGCCTGGCGGATGGGCTCTTCGTTGCCGGTGAAGATCAGCTGCGTGCCCTCCAGCAGCACGTCGGTGATCATCAGCACCACCATCTCCAATCCCCGGGCCTTGCGGTTTTTCTCCATGGCCGCCAGGAACTCCTCCTTGCGCTTGAGGAGCCGGTCGGAATCCATGCAGGTGATCTGGCTCACCGCCAGGGTGTGGCCGGCGATGTGGAACTCCTTGTAGTCCGTACCCAGCATGGCCTCCACGCTCTTGTCGTCTCCGCTGGTGGCGGAGAAGATGGCCTTGCCCAGATCCTCCAGGGAGACATTGGCGATCTTGGCCATCCGGGTGGCCACATCGATATCCCGCCGGGTGCAGGTGGGGGATTTGAACATAACGGTATCCGACACGATGGCCGCGGCCATGAGCCCCGCCATCTTTGCGGTGGGCATGAGGCCCTTTTCCTGATACATGCCCGCCACGATGGTGGTGGTGGAGCCCACAGGCTCGTTGCGCACATAGATGGGGTTGCTGGTCTCGATGTCCGCCAGGCGGTGGTGGTCCACGATCTCCAGGATCTCCGCCTGCTCCAGTCCGTGGACGGACTGGGCCCGCTCGTTGTGGTCCATCAGCACCACCCGCTTGCGGCGGGGACGCAGCAGATGGAAGCGGGACAGCGTGCCCACCACCCGCTCCTCCTCATCCAGGATGGGGTAGGCCCGGAAGCGGCTTTCCAGCACGGCGTCCTTGACGTCGTCGATGTAGTCGTCCAGATGGAAGCACACCAGGTCCTTGCTCTTGCAGATGCTGGAGATGGGCAGGGCGTGGCAGATGAGCCGCACCGCCCGGTAGGCGTCAAAGGGCGTGGAGATGATGCACGTCTCCCCGTCTGTGGCCACCAGCTCCGGCGACACCTCCGCCTGGCAGACGATGACGCAGCTGACCTTCTTCTCCAGGGCCCGGCGGATCATATCCGGCTGATCGCCGCAGATGACGATGCTGTTTTCGTCAAAGGACACCAGATTCTCCCGGCTGGCCGGCAGGGCGATGATGACCTCGCCGGAGAGCATGTCCCGGATCTGGCCGTCCTCGTTGAGGATCTTGCCCTCCAGCACCGACAGCAGGTTGTAGACCGGCACCTCCCCCACCTGGGGATTGCGGACAGAAGACATATCGTAGTTCGCCACGTCTCCGGCGGAGAGCATGCCGTACAGGGTGCCGTCCTCATTGGTGACCGGCAGGGCGGAGATCCGCTCCTTCTGCATGGTCTGCCAGCCCCGGCTGATGGTGGCGGCGGGAGAGAGCGTGGGGGGCGTGTCGTAGTCCAGATCCCGCACCTGGGTACGCACGTCGGTCAAAAGCCGCGGCGGCTGGAAGCCGAAGCGGTCCAGCACAATCTGAGTCTCATCGCTGATCTGCCCCAGACGGGCGGCCTTGTAGCGCCGGTCTCCCAGAGCATTCTTCAGCGCTGCGTATGCCATGGCGGAAATCACGGAATCCGTGTCCGGGTTCCGGTGTCCGGTGATGTAAATGGTATCCATATCCTCTTCCTCTCCCGGGATGACCCTCATCCCTTTCGATCTTGTTTTTTCCGTATGATATTATGCTGCCCCGGGGCGGCTTTGTCAATCGCCAGCCTTGCGAATTTGTTGCGCAAAAGCTCCGTAATTTGGTAATTTTGCCGCACAATTTCCGTTAATTATCCGGTAAACGATTGCGGCAATCGATTGCTGCCGGTAGGGGGCAAAGGAGCCGGGGCACAGGCATCCGCCTGCGCCCCGGCTTCCCGGTCTTACAAAATCAGCAGTTCTTTGGGGGCCAGGGTAATGTCGGTGCAGCCCCCCTCCGTCAGCACCACCACATCCTCGATGCGCACCCCCAGCCGTCCCGGCAGGTAGATGCCCGGCTCTGCGGAGATCACCGCTCCCACCGGCAGGGGCTTGTCATTGCCCGGCGTGGCGTTGGGGGCCTCGTGGATCTCCACGCCCACGCCGTGACCGAAGCTGTGGCCGAAATAGGCCCCGTAGCCCGCCTGCTCAATGATGTCCCGGGCGGCGCCGTCCACCGCCCGTCCTGTGGCTCCGCCCCGGGCGGCGGCAATGCCCGCCTTCTGGGCGGAGAGCACCGTGTCGTACACCCGGCGCATCTCCTCCGTCACATGGCCCACCGCCACGGTGCGGGTCATGTCGGAGCAATAGCCGTGGTAAATGCAGCCGAAGTCCATGGTGACAAACTCGCCGGCCTGCACCGCCCGCTCCGAGGGCACCCCGTGGGGGAGGCTCCCGTTGGGGCCGGACACCACCACCGGGTCAAAGGACATGTTCTCCGCCCCCAGGTGGAGCATCAGGTACTGCAGCCGGGCGGCGATCTCCTTTTCCGTGACGCCCGGGCGGATCTCCCCCAGGATCTGCGTAAAGGCCTGTTCGGCGATCCGCTGGGCGGCGATCATGGCCTCCAGCTCCTCCGGATCCTTCACCGTCCGCAGCTGCCACAAAAGGTCCGTGGCAGGCACCAGCTCACAGGAGAGTGCCTTTCCGTAGGCCTCCCGCTCCCGGACGGTCATATAGGCGTCCTCAAAGCCCAGGCGGCGGATGCCCTCCTTTTGTACGATCTCCTCCGTCAGCACACCGTAGCCCCGTCCGGCACCGGTCTCCAGCAGCTCCGCCCGGACGCAGCGGCCCGCTGCCTCCGTGTAGCGGGAATCCGTCATATAATAGGCGCCTTTCCGGGTCACCAGCGCCACGCCGTCGGTGCCGGCGCTGTGGAAGCCGGAGGCGTAGAAGCGGTTGGCCTCCCCGGTGACCAGCATGCCATCCAGGCCCAACTCCTCCAGCCGGGCGGAGATCTTCTCAAAATGATCCATTGCAACCTCCTCAGACGGCACACGCCGTGCCGTCTTATCCGCGATTTTTTCCCACTATAACACCGCCCCAACCCCCTGTCAACGGCACGGTCAGGCTGGGACTTTAACCCGCAGCTTCCGCATTTTTCCACATTCCCCCGGTTTCTATGCCGCCATTTTGGTGAAAATGACAGTTGACTTTATCTCTTTAAAGCTGTATGTTGTAAAAGAAATCTACAGCCGGAGGAACCGGCGGAAAGGAGCCCACGCCATGATGATCTTCCGCAGCCGCACCCTGGGTTCTTACCGCTTTACCAAGGTCCGCTTTGCGGGCCGCTATTACCGTGCACAAACGCAATCCCGTCCGGCTAACAGATGATTTCCCGCTTTCCTTTGTAAGAAGAGCGGCTCTGTTTTCGGACAGGGCCGCTTTTTTGATTTCCCCCGCAACTTCCATGAGAAAAGGAGAATTGTGATGAAAAAGAAGCTCTTTGCATGTTTGCTCTCCGCCGCCATGGTTCTGAGCCTGGCCGCCTGCGGAGGCACCACCGAAACCGAAACCACCGACACCGAAGGCTCCGACTCTGAGGGCCAGACCTACACCATCGGCGTGATCCAGCAGATGCAGCATGAGGCGCTGGACGCCGCCACCCAGGGCTTCCAGGACGCCGTAGCCGAGCTCTTCGGCGACCAGGCCTCCGTGGAGGTCCAGAACGCCTCCGGTGAGGCGGCCAACTGCTCCACCATTGTGGGCAGCTTCGTCTCCTCCGGTGTGGATCTCATCATGGCCAACGGCACCACCGCCCTGCAGTCCGCTGCCGCCGCCACCACCACCATCCCCATCCTGGGCACCTCCATCACCGAGTACGGCGTGGCCCTGGGCATTGACGGCTTCACCGGCACCACCGGCATGAATGTCTCCGGCACCTCCGACCTGGCTCCTCTGGACCAGCAGGCCGCCATGCTGCAGGAGTGGTTCCCCGACGCCAAGAACGTGGGCCTTCTCTACTGCTCCGCCGAGCCCAACAGCCTCTATCAGGTAGAGACCGTCCAGGGCTACCTGGAGGAGATGGGCTACACCTGCACCCCCTACTCCTTCTCTGACTCCAACGACCTCTCTGCCGTGGCCACCAACGCCTGCGCCCAGAGCGACGTTCTCTACATCCCAACCGACAACACTGCCGCCACCAACGCCGAGCTGATCGGCAACATCGCCCAGTCCTCCGCCACCCCCATCATCGCGGGCGAGGAAGGCATCTGCTCCGGCTGCGGCGTGGCCACTCTGACCATCAGCTACTATGACATCGGCTATGCCACCGGCGAGATGGCCTATGAGATCCTGGTCAACGGTGCCGATCCCGCCGAGATGGAGATCGAGTACGCGCCCCAGTTCACCAAGAAGTACAACCCCGACATGTGCGATGCCCTGGGCCTGACGGCTCCCGAGGGCTATGAGGCCATCGGCTGAGGCTGATTTTCAAAAAAAGCGACAAAAAGCGGCGGAAAACCTTTTCTTTTCCGCCGCTTTTTGCTATGATGCCTTTTGGTTATCCATTTACACAACGGCCCCGACGGCGTGTCAGGGCAACAGGGAGGAATTTCACTTGAATATCATGCACCTGGTCAACGCCTTGCCGGGCGTTGCGGCCCAGGGCCTCATCTGGGGCATTATGGCCATCGGCGTCTACCTGACGTTCCGCATTCTGGATGTGGCGGATCTGACGGTGGACGGCACCATGGCCACCGGCGGCGCCACGTTCATCATGCTGACCATGGCCGGCGTCTCCATGCCGCTGGCCCTGCTGGGGTCGTTCCTGGCGGGCATGGCCGCCGGCTTTGTCACCGGCTTTTTCCACACGGTGTGCGGCATTCCCGCCATTCTGGCAGGCATTCTCACCCAGCTGGCCCTTTACTCGGTGAACCTCAGGATCATGGGGCAGTCCAACCAGCCCGTCAGCTCCCGGGAGTACGACCTGCTGGTGAACCAGCAGAACGTCTCCGTGGTGAGCCTGGAGAACCCCATCTTCATCTCCGCCGTGTTTGTGGCCCTCATCATCGCGCTTCTCTACTGGTTCTTCGGCACGGAGCTGGGCGCCTCCCTGCGGGCCACCGGCTCCAACCCCAACATGTCCCGGGCCCAGGGCATCAACACCAGCTTCACCACGGTGCTGGGCCTGATGATCTCCAACGGCCTGGTGGCCCTCTCTTCCGCGCTGCTGGCCCAGTACCAGGGCTTTGCGGACGTGAACATGGGCCGGGGCGCCATCGTCATCGGCCTGGCCGCCGTCATCATCGGCGAGGTGATCTTCGGCAAGCTCTTCCGGAACTTCGCCCTGAAGCTCTTCGCCGTGGCTATCGGCTCCATTCTCTACTACCTGGTGTGCCAGGTGGTCATCTGGCTGGGTCTCAACACCAACGACATGAAGCTCATCACCGCCTTGATCGTGGCCATCTTCCTGACCATCCCCAACTGGAAGGGCAAGGTCTTCCGCCCCCGGGCCAAGGCCATCTCCGCTGCGGCGGCAGACGATCAGAAGGGAGGCAGCCAGGATGCTTGAACTGAAAAACATCTGCAAGACCTTCAATCCCGGCACCGTCAATGAGAAAAGGGCCCTGACGGGGCTGAACCTCACCCTCAACGACGGGGACTTCGTCACCGTCATCGGCGGCAACGGTGCCGGCAAGTCCACCATGCTCAACGCCGTGGCAGGCACCTGGATGGTGGACAGCGGCTCCATCCTCATCGACGGAACCGACGTCACCCGCCTGCCGGAGCACAAGCGGGCCGCCTTCATCGGCCGTGTGTTCCAGGATCCCATGATGGGCACCGCCCCCACCATGCAGATCGAGGAAAACCTGGCTCTGGCCGCCCGCCGCGGAGAGCGCCGGGGCCTGGGCTGGGGCATCACCAAGGCGGAGCGGGCCCAGTACCGGGAGATGCTCCGTCGGCTGGACCTGGGCCTGGAGGATCGCCTCACCAGCAAGGTTGGTCTGCTCTCCGGCGGTCAGCGCCAGGCGCTGACGCTGCTGATGGCCTCCTTGAAAAAGCCCAAGCTGCTGCTGCTGGACGAGCACACCGCCGCTCTGGATCCCAAGACTGCCGCCAAGGTGCTCTCCCTCTCCGACCAGATCGTGGAAGAAAACCACCTGACCACCATGATGGTGACCCACAACATGAAAGACGCCATCGTCCATGGTAACCGCCTTATCATGATGTACGACGGCCACATCGTCATCGACGTGTCCGGCGAGGACAAGAAGAAGCTGACGGTGCCCGACCTGCTGGCCCTGTTCAGCAAGGTCAGCGGCTCCGATGAAGCCGACGACAAGATGCTGCTCTCCTAAGCCGCTGACCTGACTGCGCCCCGCGCAGGCGCGCCTTTTGGCGCGTGCAAGCGGTTTGCCGGAGGCAAACCCTTGAACCGGGGCGGATTCACTTCGCCCCGGTTGGTTCCATCCAGGGCTCCCGGTCGGCGAAGCCGGCTGGGATCAGCGGCTCCGACGAAGCCGACGACAAGATGCTGCTCTCCTAAATAGGCAATTCGTACCCATCCTGGGGCCATTTTCCACAATGGCCCCAGGATTTTTCTTTTGTTCTTTATCTGTTTAAATAAAAAACGCAAATTTTCCGGATAGGGGTTGACATTTCCCCCGCCGCCGCATATAATGCAAACAATCAAGCAAAACCGATGAGCAAGAGGAGTACCCGTTTCGGTCACCTTTCAGAGAGCTGCGGATGGTGGGATCGCGGCAGAGAACGGTTCGGGGAATGGACTTGCGAGGGCAGAGCGAACAGCCACCGGCTCAGTAGCTGCTGACGGGATCCGCACCCGTTATCCAGGCGGCACGGATGATCGTCCGTGGAACGAGCGGGCGCTATGCGTCAACTTGGGTGGTACCGCAGGATTTCAGTCTTGTCCCAATCTTGGGACGGGACTTTTTTTATTGTCCGGAAAGGAGCGTTCTCAATGAAATTATATACGAAGCGATGGCGGCGCCGCAGCTGATGTTTCCAGACTGTGCGACAGCTTCCCCTTTGATAAAATATCTGATATGATTGGAGAGAACACCATGAAAACTTTGAAGAATCTCATCGCCGCCATCCTCACCCTCACCCTGGTCCTGGGCCTCACCGCCTGCGGCGGCAGCAATACTGAAGAAACCAGCCAGGAATCCGGAGACACGGAAACCGCCTCCTACAAGATCGGCATCTCCCAGTACGGCGAGCACGGCTCCCTGGACAACTGCCGGGAGGGCTTTCTGGAGGGCCTGGCCCAGGCGGGTATCGTGGAGGGCGAGAACCTGGAAGTTCTCTACGAGAACGCCCACTTTGACAACCAGATGACCACCCAGATCGGCCAGACTTTCTCCGCCGCCGACGTGGACCTGATGGTGGGCATCGCCACTCCCTCCGCCGTGGCCTGCTACAACGCCGCCGAGGATAAGGACATTCCCGTGATCTTCACCGCCATCACCGACCCCGTGGAGGCCAACCTGGACTCCGGCAACGTCACCGGCACCTCCGACGCCCTGCCGGTGGAGGGCCAGCTGAAGCTGATCCGGGCCCTGCAGCCCGACGCCGACACCATCGGCATCATCTACACCACCAGCGAGCCCAACTCCGTCTCCGCCATCCGCACCTATGAGGAACTGGCCGGGGACTACGGCTTCACCATCGACGCCGTGGGCGTGGCCGCTCAGGAGGAAGTCACCCAGGCGGCGGACACCCTCATCTCCCGCGGTGTAGACTGCCTGTCCAACCTGACGGACAACAACGTGGTGGGCGTCCTCTCCGCCATTCTGGAGAAGACCAACGAGGCCGGCATCCCCATCTACGGCTCCGAGTTGGAGCAGGTGAAGCTGGGCTGCGTGGCCGGCGCCGGCATCGACTACGTGCAGCTGGGCATCCAGACGGGTTTGATGGCCGCCAAGGTTCTCACCGGTGAAGCGACCTGCGCCGACATGCCCTATGAGACCATCGAGAACTACGGCCTCTACATCAACTCCGACGCCATCGCCGCCATGGGTCTCACCGTTCCCGACGACATCGCCTCCCAGGCTCAGGAGTGCGCCGAATAACCTTCTCGCAACGCAATCCCGCCTTTCGCGTGCCGCACAGACTGTGCGGCACGCAGGCGCGTTTTTCCATCTTCATTGATAAAGGAGACTTTTTATGAAGCTCATCACCTATCGCCTCCGCGGCGCGGAGCATGTGGGCGCCCTGACGGCGGACGGCACCGCCGTGGCTCCCCTGCCCTATCCCGATATGAACACCCTCATTGAGACCGCCTCCCTGGAGGAGCTGCGCTCCGCGGCCGCCGCAGCGGAGACCATCCCCATGGAGGAAGTGGAACTGCTTGCCCCCATCCCCCGTCCCCGGCAGGATGTCATCTGCCTGGGAATGAACTACCTGGATCACGCCCGGGAGGCCGCCCAGTACGACGCCGGAGCCTTTGAGAAGGAAAAGCCCGTGGCGGTGTACTTCTCCAAGCGGGTAACAGAGGCGGTGGCGCCGGAGGGCTTCATCGAAAGCCACACTGACCTGGTGGAGCGGCTGGACTATGAGTCTGAGCTGGCGGTGATCCTGGGCAAGACCGCCCGGAATATCCGGGGGGAGGACGCCGGGGACTACATCTTCGGCTACACCATTCTCAACGATGTCTCCGCCCGGGACGTGCAGACCGGCCACAAGCAGTGGTACTTCGGCAAGAGCCTGGACGGCTTCACTCCCATAGGCCCCTGCATCGTCACTGCCGACGAGATCGCCTATCCCCCGGCGCTGGACATCTCCGCCGCCGTCAACGGCGAGACGCGCCAGCACTCCAACACGGCACTGTTCATCACCTCCATCGGCCAGGCCCTGGAGGAGCTCTCCCGGGGCATGACACTGCTGCCGGGCACCATCCTCTCCACCGGCACCCCCGCCGGAGTAGGCATGGGCTTCGACCCGCCGAAATTTCTCAAGCCTGGCGACGTGGTGGAGTGCACCGTCCAGGGGATCGGTACCCTGCGCAACACCGTCCGCTGAGGAAGCCGCCCCAAAACAGCCTCTTTCGGGGGACACCGGTTTTATTTTCAATGTTTGCCGCCCGCCGCGGCGAAATGAGGGATTTTTATGGATTTTGTGGAGTTGCTCTCCGGCACCGTGCTCCAGGGATTGATCTACGCCCTGGTGTCCTTCGGTGTATACATCACCTATTCCATTCTGGACTTTCCGGATCTGGGTGTGGACGGCACGTTCCCCCTGGGAGCCGCCGTCACCGCCGTGCTGCTGACCCAGGGGGTAAACGCCTGGGCCACGCTGCCCATCGCCCTGGTGGTGGGCGCCCTGGCGGGGCTCATCACCGGCTTTGTCCACGTGCGGCTGCGGGTGCGCAACCTCCTGGCAGGCATCATCACCATGACGGCCCTGTACTCGTTGAACCTGCTGCTGGCTGGGTCCAACCTGACGGTGGACCGGGCCACGGATACCATCTTCACCTCCCCCCTGGCCACGGGACTACTGGGAGATATGACCCTCACCAGCCGCAAGCTGGTGGTCTCTCTGGTGCTGGTGATCGTGGTGAAGCTGGTGCTGGACGCCTATTTCAAGACCAAGTCCGGCCTGCTGCTGCGGGCGGTGGGCGACAACGCCACCCTGGTGACCACCCTGGCCCGGGACCGGGGCAATATGAAGATCCTGGGTCTGATGCTCTCCAACGCCCTGGTGGCCCTGGGCGGATGCATCGTCTGCCACGAGACCCGCAGTTACTCCGCCACCATGGGCACCGGACAGCTGGTGTACGGCCTGGCGGCCGTCATCATCGGCGTGTCCGCCTTTCGCTGGTATGAAAACTCCGGCGCCGCCCGGCATCTCCGGGACGTGAAGGGCCTGCGCTTCTTCGCCACCCCCCGGGGCACCACTGCTGTCATCGTGGGCAGCATTCTCTACAAGCTGTGCATCCAGCTGGCCATGCTGCTGGTACCCTCCAGCATGATGAAGTTCATCACGGCGGCGCTGTTTTTGCTGGTGCTGGTGGCCTCCGGCCGGAAAGGAGAGGAGATCATCCATGCTTGAAGTACGGGATATCACGAAGATCTATAACCAGGGCTCCCTGACGGAGCAGTGTCTCTTCGACCACTTCTCCCTCACCGTGGAGGAGGGGCAATTTGTGGCGGTAGTAGGCAGCAACGGCTCCGGCAAGACCTCCCTTTTGAACATCATCTGCGGCTCCATCCCCATTGAGGGCGGCGACGTCCTCATCGGCGGCAAAAGCATCGCGGGCCTCAAGGACTACCAGCGCTACGCCTCCATGGGCCGGGTATACCAGGACCCTGCAGCCGGCACCTGCCCCAACCTGACGGTGCTGGAGAACCTCTCCCTGGCAGACAACAAGGGCAAGCCCTTCGGCCTCACCCGGGCAGTGGACAAACGCCGGACGGAGGCCTACCGGGAACAGCTGGCCTCCCTGGGCCTTGGGCTGGAGGATAAGCTCCAGGTGCGCATGGGGGCCCTCTCCGGCGGCCAGCGCCAGGCCATCGCGTTGCTGATGGCCACCATGACGCCGCTGAAGTTCCTGATCCTGGACGAACACACCGCCGCCCTGGATCCCAAAACCGCCGAGATCATTATGGCCCTCACCGACAAGGTGGTGCGGCAAAAGCAGCTCACCGCCATCATGGTCACCCACAACCTCCGCTACGCCGTGGAGTACGGCGACCGGATCCTCATGATGGACCGGGGCCATGTGGTGCTGGACCGGGCGGGGGAGGAAAAGAAAAAGACCTCCATCGACGACATCCTCTCCATCTTCAACCGCATCTCCATGGAGTGCGGCAACTGAACTCCGGCCCCGGCGGAACGGGTTGACAGCCCTCCGCCGGGGCATTATCATGGAATCATCATTTGCGGAAAGGCGGACACCCTATGGATATCGGCACATACCTCCCCTTTTGGAAGGAGCTTACCCCCCAACAGCAGCAGGCCCTGACCTCCCAGGCCACGGTGCGGCATTTTCCAAAAGGCACTATGGTCTATGGGGGCGGCGGCGACTGCGCGGGGCTGATCCTCCCCACGCAGGGGCAGCTGCGGGTTTACCTTTTGACGGAGGAGGGCAAGGAGCTGACCCTCTACCGGCTGTTTCCCCGGGATCTGTGCCTCTTTTCCGCCTCCTGCATCATGCGGGGCATCCAGTTTGACGTACAGGTATCGGCGGAGCGGGACACGGAGGCCTTCCATATCCCCGCCCCTGTTTACGAGCAGCTGATGCGCACTTCGGCGGCGGTGGCCAACTACACCAATGAGCTGATGGCCACCCGCTTTTCCGATGTCATGTGGCTGATGGATCAGATCCTCAGCAAGAAGATGGACAGCCGCCTGGCGGCGTTTTTGCTGGATGAGAGCCGTCTGGAGGGCAGCGCCTCCCTCCCCCTTACCCACGATCAGATGGCCCGGCACCTGGGCACCGCCCGGGAGGTGGTGACCCGGATGCTCAAGTACTTCCAGACGGAGGGGCTGGTGCGCCTGAGCCGGGGCGGCGTGGAGCTGACGGCACCGGAAGCGCTGGAGAAGCTGGCCAAAGACAGCTTACGGTGATTTTATCACGGAACCGGGCGGGCCGGTTCTGGTATCCTGTGGTCATTCGTTGACCGGGATGCCGGAGCGGCTCGCCCGGTACTTTTTTATGGGCGGAATGCGTATGGTAATGCATCTGCCGCAAGCAAGGAGGAATCGCAATGGCACGTAAACTGGCCCAAGTGGAGCAGCGCCGCTGTGTGGGCTGCGGATGCTGCGTCAAGGCCTGCCCCCTGGGGGCCATCGCCGTTCACAAAGGGCTGTATGCCGCTGTGGACGCTGCCCGCTGCGTGGGCTGCGGCCGCTGTGCTGCCGCCTGTCCCGCCGCCATCATCACCGTCATTCCAAGGGAGGAACCAGCATGAAGACCAAACAGCGCCACTGGTACGACTATCTCTGGATCGCCACCGCCGCCTATCTGATCCTGGGATTTTTCAACATTCTCTTTGCCTGGCTGGGCCTTTTGTGTTTCTTTATTCCGCTTCTCATGGCCATTTTCGGCAAGGAAAAGGGCTACTGCAACCGCTACTGCGGCCGGGGCCAGCTGCTGGAGCTGCTGGGCAGCCGGCTCAGCCGGCGTCTGCCGGTGCCCCGCTGGATCAGTTCCAAGGTGTTCCGGTACGGCTTCCTGATTTTCTTCCTGGCCATGTTCATCAATATGCTCTTCACCACCTACCTGGTCTTTGCGGGGCAGCGGGAGCTGGGCCAGGCGGTGACCCTGCTGTGGACCTTCCGCCTCCCCTGGCACTGGGCCTACCACGGAACCATCCTGGCCCCCTGGGTAGCGCAGTTCGCCTTCGGTTTTTACAGTGTGATGCTCACCTCTACGGTGCTGGGCCTTGTGACCATGGTGTTTTTCCGCCCCCGCACCTGGTGCGTCTACTGCCCCATGGGCACCATGACCCAGCTGGTGTGCCGGGCCCGGGAGAGCGGCGGCGGCTGCTCCGGCGTCTGCTCTGAAAAGGCGTGATGTGCAGACGGCAGGCTACTGCCGACTTTCACGTGTGAATAGAATGCTCCAGGGCTACATACGCTACTTTCGGGTGATGCTCTGTGAAAAAATTCCCGTGGAAACCCTATGTATTCTGGATCCTTTTTACGGAGGCAGTGGGAGCACTCTCCGGCTGGCTGACCCGAGACGGCGCAAAGTACTACGGGGAGGCCATCGTGCAGCCGCCTCTCTCGCCTCCCGCCATCGTCTTTCCCATTGTCTGGGGCATTTTGTTCGCACTTATGGGGATCGGCGCAGCCCGGATCTATCTCTCCCCCCCATCTGCTGCCCGCTCCCGGAGCCTGCTGCTCTTTTTGGTACAGCTGGCCTTCAACTTCTGCTGGAGCCTTCTGTTTTTCAACCTGCAGCGCTTTGGCCTAGCCTTTGTCTGGCTGATGGTGCTGTGGGGGCTGATCCTCTGGATGATCCTGTCTTTCCGCAGGACAGATCCTCTGGCCGCATGGCTCCAGGTGCCCTATTTTCTGTGGGTTACCTTCGCCGCCTATCTGAACTTCGGCGTGTGGCTGCTGAACCGATAACCCGGAAGCCAGCATCCGCGCAAAAAAGCCAGGAAGCCTTGCTGAAGGCTTCCTGGCTTTTGCAATATGGCGTCCCTGAGAGGATTCGAACCTCCGGCCTACCGCTTAGGAGGCGGTCGCTCTATCCGACTGAGCTACAGAGACATCTTCGCATGAATCCACGTCTCTTCAGAGAGACACTGGGTTTACTATACTCGTTTTGCCCTCTGCTGTCAAATGTAAAAGAGGGCCCGCCGCTTTTCTCCGGCGAGCCCTCTTTTCCTTACTGAATCACCCGGACACGGATCACATTGGGCAGCGCTTTCACATCCTCGATGATGGATGCGTCCACCTGGTTTCCCAGATCCACGATGGTGTAGGCGTAATCACCCCGGGACTTGTTGCTCAGGTTCTCCACATTGACGCCGTCCTTGCTCAAAAGGGTGGTAATATTGGCCAGCATGGCGGGGACATTCCGGTGGATGATGCACATACGCATGACGCCGCTGCGCTCCAGGCTGGCAGCCGGCATATTCACGGAGTTGCGGATATTGCCGTTTTCCAGATAGTCCCGCAGCTCATCCACAGCCATCACGGCACAGTTCTGCTCACTCTCCGGCGTGGAGGCTCCCAGATGGGGCATGGCGATGACATGGGGTGCCTTTACAATCCGGTTATTGGGGAAGTCGGTAATATAGGTGGAGACCCACCCCGTGTCCAGCGCTGCCATCATGGCATCGTCATCCACGATCTCGCCCCGGGCCAAGTTGATGAACCGGACACCCCGCTTCATGGCGGCGATGGCCTTGGCATCGATCATCTTCTCGGTCTTGGCGGTATAGTGGATGTGGATGGTGATGTAATCAGCACGCTTGTAGAGCTCGTTGATGTCCTTCACCACATGGATATGGCGATCCAGACGCAGCGCGGCATCCACAGACAGGAAAGGATCATAGCCGTAAACGTCCATGCCCATGGACAATGCAATGTTGGCCACCAGAGAGCCGATGGCACCCAGGCCGATGACGCCCAGGGTCTTCTTATAGAGCTCCGGCCCCACAAAGGCCGCCTTGCCCTTTTCCACCACGGTGGTGACGTCCACGCCGGATTCCACCTGATTGCGCACCCACTGGATGCCGCCGTCCACATCCCGGGAGCCCATCAGCATGGCGCACAGCACCAGCTCCTTCACTGCGTTGGCATTGGCACCGGGGGTATTGAACACCACGATGCCCGCCTCGGAGCAGCGATCCAGGGGGATGTTATTGACACCGGCACCCGCCCGGGCGATGGCCAGCAGATTCTGGGGAAAGTCGTAGTCCAGCAGCTTGGCGGAGCGAACCACGATGGCATCCTCGTTGGTCTGGGTGTCGGAAACGGTGTACTGCTCGGGGTCAAAGTGATTCAGGCCCACAGGGGAAATCTTGTTGAACGTCTTGATCTGATACATGGCAAATGCCTCCTGGGTGGTTCCAGCGAACCACAATACTTGCGGCGGAACGTGCAGCGCTGGCGCCGCTTCCGTCACAGCAGTTTCATTATAGAGCCGCTCTCTCAACAGCGTCAATCGTCCAGGTGTCGAAAAGGCGCCCGCCCCCAGCTGATTTTTTTGTGGAAAAGGTATTACTTTTTTGCAGCACGGAACAGGCTGTTTCATTCCTATGAAAAAAATCAGAAAAATATCAGGTTTTTTCAAAAAACTCCCGGAAAACAGCTTGCAAAACAGCGGCAGGCGGAATATAATGTAGAACCGTGTGCAAAACTTGATTACTTTGACCCAAGGAAAGGGGTTTTTACTTTGCAGAATGAACATTTGAGAAACGTTGCCATCATCGCCCACGTCGACCACGGCAAGACCACCCTGGTGGACGAAATGCTCAAACAGGGCGGTGTGTACCGGGAAAACCAGGAAGTCGTGGATCGGGTCATGGACTCCGGCGACCTGGAGCGTGAGCGCGGCATCACCATCCTGGCCAAGAACACCGCCATCCAGTACAAGGACGTGAAGATCAACATCGTGGACACCCCGGGCCACGCCGATTTCGGCGGCGAGGTGGAGCGCATCCTGAAGATGGTCAACGGCGTCATCCTGCTGGTGGACGCCGCCGAGGGCCCCATGCCCCAGACCCGCTTCGTCCTCTCCAAGGCTCTGGAGCTGGGCCACCGGGTCATCGTGGTGGTCAACAAGATCGACCGGCCCGACCAGCGCATCCACGAAGTGGTGGACGAGGTGCTGGAACTGCTGATGGACCTGGACGCCACTCCCGAGCAGCTGGACTCCCCCATGCTCTTCTGCTCCGGCCGCAACGGCACTGCCTCCTACTCCCCCGATGTGGTGGGCACGGACTTGAAGCCCCTTTTCGAGACCATCCTGGAGTATATCCCCGCCCCCGAGGCGGACACCGACCAGCCCTTCCAGATGCTGGTTAGCTCCATCGACTACAACGAGTTTGTGGGCCGGATCGCCATCGGCCGCATCGAGCGGGGCGTTCTCAAGCAGAACCAGGAGATCGCCGTTTGCAACTACCACGACCCCGAGGCCGTACTGCGTAAGGCCAAGGCCACTGCCATCTATGAGTTTGACGGACTGGCCCGCAAGCCCATCCAGGAAGCTACCGCCGGCAATATCATCGCCATGAGCGGTATCCCCGACATCACCATCGGCGACACCATCTGTGCCCCCGACTGTGTGGAGGCTCTGCCCTTTGTGAAGATCTCCGCCCCCACCCTGGAGATGACCTTCTCCGTCAACGACTCTCCCTTTGCCGGCAAGGAAGGCAAGTTCGTCACCTCCCGCCAGCTGCGGGAACGGCTGTACCGGGAGACCCTGCGGGACGTGTCCCTGCGGGTCACCGACACTGACAAGGAAACCGCCTTTAACGTGGCCGGCCGGGGTGAGATGAGCCTCTCCATCCTCATCGAAACCATGCGCCGGGAGGGCTATGAGTTTCAGGTCTCCCCTGCCCGTGTGCTCTATAAGGAGATCGACGGCAAGAAGTGCGAGCCCATCGAGCGTCTGGTGGTAGACGTGCCCGGTGACTGCGTGGGCAGCGTCATTGAAAAACTGGGTCAGCGCAAAGCGGACATGCTGGAGATGACCCCTGTGGGCGACCGCATGAAAATTGAATTCCTGATCCCCGCCCGGGGCCTGTTCGGCTACCGCAACGAGTTCCTCACCGACACCCGGGGTGAGGGCATCATGGCCTCCGTGTTTGACTCCTACGCTCCCTACAAGGGCGATATCCAGCGCCGTGGCAACGGCTCCATGATCTCCTTCGAGACCGGCGAGTCCATCACCTACGGCCTGTACAACGCCCAGGAGCGGGGTACCCTCTTCATCGGCGCCGGCGTCCCCGTCTACGGCGGCATGATCATCGGCGTGAGCCCCCGCAGCGAGGACATGACGGTGAACGTGTGCAAGAAGAAGCAGCTGACCAACACCCGCGCCTCCGGCTCCGACGATGCCCTGCGGCTCACTCCCCCCAAGCAGATGAGCCTGGAGCAGTGCCTGGAATTCCTGGCGGACGACGAGCTGCTGGAGGTCACTCCCAAGAGCCTGCGGATGCGCAAGGCCATTCTGGACCACGAAAAGCGTATGAAAGCCCTTCACAGCAAAAAATAATCATTTCCTTCCGTCCGGCCATATTGGCCGGACGGTTCTTTTTTACCATCTTCTTTGTCTGCGGGGAACTTTTTCCACCATCTGTGCGTCTGTCTCAGCAAAGGCAGCGGAATCCTGTTGGTTCCGCGGCAGAAAGGAAGGACTGCAATGAAAAAGAAGATGTTCAGGCTACTCTCTTTGGTGCTGTGTGCCACCCTGTTGTGTATCCCCGCTATGGCGGCGGAAGCAAATGCCCCGCATCTGACTCCCACCGCCGGCCCTATCCGGGTCTGGGGCACCCTTACCCAACTTTCTGACGGCGGTCTGCTGGTCCGCAATTCCAACCAGGACGATTCTCTCAACGAAGTCATTCTTCACGGCGAGAGCATCCTCTGTCTGGATGCCGTTACCGGTGAACCCATGTCCACGGACGACTTGAAAGACGGTGAGACCATTTACGCATGGGTAGGACCGGTGATGACCATGAGTCTTCCTCCTCAAGCCACTGCCATTTTGATCGTAGCCAATATTCCCGCAGATTTCAGCGCACCGCAATACCACGAGATCCGCGCCGTTACGCCTCAGGCCATGATCGCCATCTATCCTCCTCCGGCTCTGACCTGGACAGAGGTGACCACCACAGATGATAAAATTCTGAAAATCACCGATGCGGCCCAGCTGGAGCGCTACGGTTCCGACGATCCCGTCCGGCTGGAAGATCTGGTTCCAGGCACCCGGATCCTGACTTGGACCGGCACGGACGGTGACATCTCCAAAGTTCTTGTATTTCCTTACACATACAGCAGCTACATCACCTGCGGGGAAGACGGTCTTCTGACGGTAGGCACGCAGGTACTCTCTGAGAAAGCCAAGCTGGTGGGTGATGAAACCATGCTGCCGCTGCGGGCTGTGGCCGAATCCGTGGGAATGACGGTATACTGGGATGCAAAGACCGGGGCCAATGTGGCCCGCTCCGATGGCAGCATCGTATGTTCCGTAGACCCCGGTACAGGGTCCGTTTGCTGCGGCGACGGCAGTGCCATTTCCGCTGCCAGTACGCTGGAAGACGGCACCACCTATTTGTCGGCCGGTACCCTGATCCAGCTTCTGAACCTGTATGTGGCAGGCTGATGGCCTTCGAGGGCCGCGTCTTGGATAAGACGCGGCCTCTTTCCGTTCTGCCCCCATAAAAGAATTTCATTTTTCCGTTGTCCGCATGCGCCTGATGTGCTATACTGTTGTGCATGGATTTCTGGATGATCGCCCGGCAAGAGTTGCCGCATGACCTGCTGGATATCTTTTCAGCACTGGGGGATTTGCAGTACCAATATGACTGGGTCATTACTGACCATGATCTTTGGTATGCAGAAAGCTGCCCGGAGGAAGTGCGCAAGCGCTGGCAGTGGACAGGATTACTGATGGACGGCACAGAGCTGACCGCCCATCTGTCTGTGGGCCACGTACACTTTATCCTGGGCGGCGTCCTCTCCGCAGTGCCAAAAGGCACGCAGCCCTGTGAGGTTTGGAATTATGAGCCCTACTGGGAGATTGAAAAGTTCGGTTCACCGGAGTATTGCTTCTAGACGCCATTGACCCAGCTGGAGCTGATTTGCTATGATGGGTACGCTTGGGTTTTGATCTGCAAGCCCGCCTTTTCAAAGTGGGTAAAAAAGGCCCTCCCCATGGCAAAAACACCTGATGAATTTTACCCGCAGCATTAAAGCAAAAAACAGCGGCACGGGTTCCCCGCCGCTCATATGCGCCTGTGATGGAATTGGTAGACATGCGAGATTTAG
>UMIY01045699.1_pt1 | contig 27582 bp, 23 predicted proteins | sample 1965921 | NCBI WGS metagenome assembly UMIY01 (sample SAMEA4836134, study PRJEB28245) | human gut metagenome | biome: gut microbiome; material: fecal sample | place: Denmark | collected 2008
AACTTTTTCCATAAAAACGGATTTCGTTTCTTTAATTAAATCAAATTCTAACTAAAATAATTGTTCCTTTTGGCTCATTATGCATCGCTTTTATAGTGCCTTTGTGTTTTGATACTATAGTATGTGCTATAGAAAGCCCCAAGCCTGTACCTCCAGTTGCTCTTGAGCGCGCATTGTCTTCTCTATAAAATCTATCAAAAACTCTTTTTAATCCCTCATCACTTATTCCTATACCTGTATCTCTAACTTCTATATTGCATCTTCCATCTTTAGCATATGTTTTTATAGTAATTGTATCTTTTTCTACTGTATATTTTATTGCATTATCCAACAATATAATTAACAATTCAGTAATTTTATTTTTATCCACATTTGTTTCTTTTTCATATTTTAAATCTAAAACTATATTTTTGTCTTTAGCCTTAGCAAAGTCTTCGTATGGCACAACTACCTCTTTAATCAAACTATCTATATTTACTTTTTTTTTATTTAGCTTATATTCATTAGTATCTGACCTTGCTAACGCCATTAATTCCTTTACTAATTTTGATAACCTTTTAGTCTCTTTTAATGTTAAGTTAATGTCTTCTGACTTATCTATAATTTTAGAATTTGGCTCTTGTAATAGTAGCTCCTGTTTTGCTTGTATTATTGTAAGTGGAGTACGAAGTTCGTGTGAAGCATTTTCAACAAATTCTATTTGCTTTTTGTATGATTTATATATAGGTTTTTTCTGGCATAGTGAAATTATTTTTTCACTTATCGAAATAAAGTCGCCTTCCTGATAAACTGGCTCAACATACTTTTCCTCCACATTATTCTAATATTTTTGTAAATCTTGGTAACAGTGTGATTATAACTTTGCTTCCTTAAAATAAACTTAAATTTTTTCTTTATTTTTAATTTTTTTTGTGCTATAATATCTTGGTATTTTGTAAAAATTAATTGGAGGTACACAATGATTTCAAAAAGTATAGTAAATGTTAGATATGCAGAAACAGACAAAATGGGAATTGTACATCATTCTGTTTATCCTATTTGGTTTGAGCTTGCAAGAACAGATTTATCTAAACAAGCTGGTTTTCCATATTCTAAAATGGAAGAATGTGGACTTATGACACCTTTAATAGAGCTTAATTGTAAGTACTATAGTCCAGCTTATTATGATGATGAACTTGTAGTTACCGCTACCGTAAGTAAGCTTACTCCAGCTAGAGTTGTGTTCTCCTACGAAGTGTATAGAGATGATATGGAAAAACCACTTTGTACAGGCTACACCGTTCATGCAATTGTAAATAAAGAAATGAGACCAATAAACACGAAAAAATTATTTCCAGAAATTTATGAAACCATGGAAAGAATGATGAATTAGATTAATTTTGTAATATGTTAGCAGGTCTGTCCCAAAAACGACAACTTTGTCGTTTTTAGGCCTGTCCCTATAGCGACAAGGAGGTAATTAATAATGGTTTTTGAGCATAAATCTAGAGTAGATATTAGTAAAGTAAATGCAAATGCAGATATAACAAATAAAGGCATGCTCTCACTTCTTGAAAATGTGGCTTGCATGCATTCAGATAAAGCAGGATATGGTATTCGCGAAATCCCTTTAACTCATCTGTCTTGGGTGCAATTGAATTGGAGGGTTCATATTATAAGAAGGTTAAAATATGGTGAAGAAGTTACAGTAAAAACCTGGGCACATACTACAACAAAAGTAAGCACATTACGTGATTTTGAAGTATTAGATAAAGATAATAAACGAGTTTGTATCGCTACTACTCGTTGGACATTAACAAATATAGATACTCAAGGTATTACAAAAATACCAGATGATGTTATGCAAAAATATTCACCTGATGTACTACGTATTATGCCAAATTTCGAATTTAAAAAATTAAAAGAGCCAGATACCTTTTCTAATGAATATATATATACTACTCAAAGAAGAGATATTGATGTAAACAAGCACATGCACAATTTAAATTATCTAGATTTAGCATATGAAGCATTGCCTGAAGCCGTATATAATAATGCTGTATTAAATAATAAAGATTTTGAAAATATAGAAATTATGTATAAAACTGCAATTAGACTAGGCGACACTTCTAGATGTTTATACACTTTTGATGAAGAAAAGCATATAATTACTATAAAAGGAATGGATGAAAAAACTTTACATTGTATAGTAGAATTGTGGTAAAACATATTTACTTAATATTTTTTTAATGTTATACTATATTTAAATTCATTTACAAAGGGGAAAAAACTATGGTAATTAATGAGGATGGATTAATTACTGAAAATCAAAATACATTAGATAATACTCAAATAGATACTGAAGCTATATCTTCTGAGGAAGATTTAACAGATAAAGCAGAAATAGTTACAGAAGAAAATTTTGATTTAGAAAGTAATGAGCAAACATCAAACGATTTATCGACTAAAGATGAAACAGCCAATACCAATTGTTTGGCATTGACTGTTCGTAAGTCCTATAATTTATCAATTGTAAAAAATAGTATTTTTACTACTCTTCGTGTTTCGTGGAAAGTAGCTCTTTCTACTTTTGTCCTTAATATTCTAAAATTATTTTTTTAAACTCTTACTCAGATTTACCAAGCAAGAGTTTATTACCTATCGTTATACATGTTAAAAGCATTTAATTTCATGAACTTATTTTTTTATTTGCTATTTAATTCCAAAATTGAGATATTATTTTTCTTAGAAAAACTCCTAATTTATTATTATATTTAGATAATGTATTTTTTCCTTTATCCTTACTTATTTTCATAAGTTGCTTATCAAATTTTTTCATAATCTCTTCTTTATAATTTTCATAAAAATCTGATAATAAAAATCTATTTTTTTCTTCTATTCCAATGTGTTTTTTATAATTTAAAAATTTTTCTATATAAAAATCTATCTCTTCTATTGTAGTTAACCTTGGTACAATGTTATCAAAATATTTAACCATCATAACATTTTGAATTGAAAGGAAAAATTGTGAAACCTCATCTTCATAAATTTCTCTTTCTTGGTGGCTCGCTTTCGTTAGCAGCTCGTTTTTTACGTCAAACATTTTATCAAAATTTTTTATTAATTCATTCGATTTTTCTTCAAATGTATTATAAAATTCATCTTCAAATTTATCGTTTATCCCTAAAGTCTCTTGTATTACAACATCTTCGCCAATAAGATATATTAGTTGCTCCATCAAGTTAGTCATTAGTGGATATTTATTAGGACTGATTGTGCTTACTTTTATTCCATAGACATTAACATTTTCTCTTTCATTTTTCATCATTTTGGATGACATGTATTGAACAGCAGCTTCGTCTAAGCCCAATCCTTTTATTGAAAAATCTCCAAATGAGCATAATCCCATTTGTTTTATTTTACCATTTTTATTTCTTGCTACTTGTAAGTAGTGTATCACCTCATGAAATATCTCATCATTTGGCTCATATATATTTATATTTTCATCAATATATATACTATCATCATCAAGTATATAATTAACTTGTGCAATTCCATCCTGAGTTTTTGCATAATACATTTTGCAATTTAAAATTTTTGCAAGCATTTCATTATATTTATTTTGTAAAATTTGGAAAGTGCTAACGAGTACATTAGATACGTAATGTGCTAGATAATTGATGTCTTTATAGTTTAATTCTTCTATTTTTTCAATTCCTAACTTAGATAATTTCTTTTGTATGTTCACCGTTTTCCTCCAAGATTTTATTTTCTTCTACATTATATTACAGTTTATTTTAAGAAGCAATAGAAAAAAGATGAAATTTTTTAATTCCATCTTTTTAAATTATTAGTATATAAATATTTAGTAATAATTTCAAGTATATCAACTTAATTTACGTAGCTTGTGGTTAACACAACTTCGGTATCAGTAATAACTATATTCAATTGCTTTCCGTCATTTATAATTTTATCTTTGTATCTTTCGAAATCCTCATTAATATTTTCATTGAGATTATCAATAATTTCTTGTCTATTATCTAAATCATTTTTTTCATACTTTTCTGTATTATTTATTTCTTTAGAAGAAATATCTGCATCGACAACATAAATAGTATTATCAGTTAATTTATAATAAAGCTGTACACTACCTTTTTCTAAGCTTTTTAATTGATAATGTATCTTTATTACTTTCCCTCCTTTTATTTTTTTATTTTCTTCTAGTAATTTATTATTAAGCTCTGAAGGGTTTAACATATCTACTGACAATTCATTTTCAGTATCTTTTTTAGTTTCAGCATCTTCTCCATCTGTAGATTGTTCAGTTTTTTCTTCGTTTTTAGTATTTTCACTTTCAATATTGTTTTCAATTTCTAATTCATTTTTATTATTGGCATTTTGAATATTTACATCATTGTCTTTATTTATAAAATATATTGTAGCACCTATGATTATTATTAATAAAACTATGAGAAAAAAAATCACACCTTTATGCATAATCTTTTTATGCTCTTTTTCTTTATATCTTTTTGCCAATTCGTTTTGCCTCCCCTTTAAGTATAAAAAGGTAGAAATTATCTACCTTTTTACAACTTTTGCTTTTATTTTTCTACAACATATACAAGTCTTCCAACTTCTGTTGCTATATTTCCTTTTTCATCTGTTGCTGTATATATTATGTTATACCATCCTGGTTTGTCATATGTCATAGTTGCTGGATCAATACTGAATTTTTCTTCTCCATCTTCTCCATACCAATCAATTTTAGCTGGTTTTTCAATAGTTATGTCGCCGTCTCTTAAATCATGCGCTACTGCTCCTTCTTCAACATATTCAACACCACTGCCAATAACTATTTCTTGTCTTTGTTGTCCGTTTAATGTTATTGTAGGAGCTTTTGTATCTTGTAATGTAAGAATAGTATGTGCTGTTCCTTCATTACCTGATTTATCTTTTATAGAGTATTCAACATAATAATCACCTAAAGGTATATCTGTTAATTTTGTGCCCCAAAGATTTCCATCAACAAACTCTTGTACTATTTTATCTGTTTTCTTTCCATTTTCCATATAATACATTATTGCATTAACATCAGCAAAACGCATATCACTATAATAATTGTCTTTAACCTCACCGTTTGCATAGTATTCATCTAAATCTAGTATATCTACTCCAGATTCCATTGTAACTTTTTCAGGTACTACGATTTCAGGTGCTGTTGTATCTACTAGGTTTAATATTTTATGAGTTTCTCCACGATTTCCTGCTTTATCGAATGCATAATATTCAATATAATATTTGCCTAAAGGTATGTCTGTAAGTCCTGTATCCCATGATATTATTGGGTCATATTCTTTTACTCTTTCTCCCTTTTCGCCATCAGCTGTTGCATGATACCACACTATATTAACGCCAGAAAGATTAGCTTTATTTATAACTCCATCAAAATCATCTGTTACAGTACCTTTTTCTGGATATGTTAATATATCTTTACCAGCTTTAAATGTTACTTCTGTGGCTCCAATGTCTATAACAGGTCCTTTTCTGTCTATTTTTTGTACAATATAGTCAACTTCTGTTGTATTTCCAAGTAAGTCTTCTAGAATTACAGTATATGTTCCATTTGCATCATGTACTCTTGTGTATGTTCTTTCACCTGCTTCTTTCCATCCATCTGGAGTAACTTTTAAGTCTTCATTAACTGTAAGTGTAACTGTGATATCTTTTTGTGTTGTAAAAAATGTTCCATCTGATGAGCGATTTGAATAATCAAATGTTGCTTCTGGTCCAGTTGTATCAATAGTAAAGTTAACTATTTCCTTATTGCCAGCCTTATCTACTGCTACTAATTTATAATCCCCATCTTCTATAATTGTTGTTCCGCTAACAAATTCTTTGTCATTTAAAGTTACTTTGTCTAAGTTCTTATCAGTAATGACAGGTGTAACAGCTGATGTATAGCTTTCTCCGTTTTCTACTCCAGTAATTTTTGGTTTAGCTTTATCTATTTCAAAATTTACTGTTACGCTGTTTCCTGCTGCATCTGTAACTACTAATTCATGCTCTTGTTTTTCCCATATTTTGCTTCCGTTTTTATATTCTTCTCCATTTAAAAGAATAGTACATTCAGTAATATCTTCTACAAATGCATATACATCAAATGAGTATATTTTGTCAGGTTCTAGTACTTTTCCTCTAACGTCCTTTAAAGTTACAACTGGCGCTTTTGTATCTATTGTGAATTTAACTGTCTCACTGTTTCCAGCTCTATCTGTTACTGTGATTGTATATTCACCATTTGCACTTACAGCCTCTCCTTTTCCGTCAGCATCAATTTTATATGCTTCTGTAACTCCATTTGGTCTTGTTATAACTGCTTTATCAAGGTTTGTTTCCTCTATACTAGGAGTTACCTCACGACCATATGTTGTTCCATTCTCTACATTTGTAAATACAGGTTTTGTTCTATCATAAACAACTATACGTCCATTGCTTGTTGGTGTTTGGATAGTATCTTCCATTACATTTCCTGCAAAGTCAACTATGTTAGATACTTTTATTTCTAATGTTTCTTCAGCTAACCCTGTTTCCTCTGCTGGTATTGTTAATGTACCTTCATATAAGTATTTTGATTCTTCCTTTTTAACTTTTTCATTTAATGTCATTTCTACATTTCTTCCAGCAATTGTTACTGTTGGAGCTTGCTCTAATTCTTCTGTAAACATCATTGCAAACTCAAATTCTTCACCGTTCTTTACATAGTAATATTTGTTTTCGTCTTCACCAATATAAGGATTATCTTCTTTATCTTGGCTTAATCTTACTGTAGAATATACTCTTGCTGGAGCTATTGTATCATAAATAGCTTTTGTATAATCAGTACGGTTTATATCTTTATTTGTTAATTCTTTGCCAACATTTCCTGCTGCATCTTCATAACCATATATTTTAAATTGAATTTCGCCCTGTGGTAAATTCATTTCTGGTGTAACTGTAAAATTTGCCACATAATAATGTACGTTTTCTCGCTCATCTTCAGTGTATTTACAACCACCTTCTAATTCTACATAGTCACCATCATTATTTAATATTGCAATTTTTGGTTCTACTGCAAGTTTTTCTTTAAACCATACAAGAACTCTGACATTATCTCCATCTCTTACATAATTTATGTCATCGCCTTCGTTCATATGTGTTGTATTAAGTATTCCTAATGTTTGGTATATAGGTGCGTCATTATCATATTCTACTTGACCATATTCGTCTGTATATGAAACATTGTCATTGTCAAAATTCGCTTCATTTCCAGCTAAATCCACCACATTTGTAATAGTAAATGGTACTATCTCATGCTCAGCTAATTGTAATATACTATTGTCTATTTTTATATCCCAAACATATACATAGTTTCCATTCTTTTCAGAATATCCTTTAGATTTTAGCTCTGCAACTTGTGTTTTATCTTCTTCTTTTCCAATTGTTAAAATTGGCTCCTCTGCTAATTCTTCATTAAAGTTAGCTTCAACTCTTAACCACTTTCCATCTCCTATATATTTACGGTGATTTACATCATCTCTATTTAAAATATATAGTGGGTGACCTTCACCTAAGATAGGTGCATTATTATCATACTTTACTTGGCCATATTCCTTTGTATATGTTACATCATCATTATCAAGTTCAACTGTATTACCAGCTGCATCTTTTGCACCTTCTATTCTAAAAGGAATTATGTCATGCTCATCAAGTTTTAGTATACTGTTATCTATTTCGATAGTAGCAACATAAACATACCAATCTCCATTTTTCAATTTATATTCCAATTCAGTTGTTTGTGTGTTTTCGTCATTTCCTATTATTAAAGTAGGTACTCCATCTAGCATTTCATTAAAATTAGCTTCAACTTTTAATGTTTGGCCGTCTTTAATGTATTGACGATGATTCTCATCACTTAAGTTTAATATATATAATGGGTATCCTGTATCTGTACCTACTACAGGTGCTACTGTATCATAAATAACTTTATTATATTTACTATGGTTTACATCTTCAAAAGTCAAAGTTTCTCCTACATTTCCTGCTGCATCTGCATATCCATTTACTTCGAAATTAATTTCGCCTTGTGGTAATTTCATTTCTTCTGTAAGTTGTACATCTGCCATATATACAAATTCTGTGTCACTTGAGCTGTCTTCTCTATATGTCATTGTAAATGTTAATTTTTCTTTTTCACCATCTCCTACAAGAACTATTGTAGGTTCAACAGCTAATTTTTCAGCAAAGTGTATACCAAATCTTATATAATCACCATTTGCAGCAACAGTTATGTCTCCGCCATTGTTGTAATGTGTGTCATTGTGTAAACATAATGTTTTATATTCTGGTGCTTTTGTATCATAATTAAATTCATATGTAGTTGATTCATTTCCAGCCATATCTCTTACAAGTATTGTATTTTTGCCTTCTACTAATACTTTTTCAAGATTTTCAAAGTAATTTGCGTCTGACCATTTATTTGGTGTAATTTCACACACTTTACCATTTATAACATATTCTTTTAATAGAATATTATCTTCTAAAGCAAAGCTTATTCTGCTAAAGTCTGGCTCATTACCTATTGTATATTCTCTATCTTTGTTATCTTTTCCGTCTTTTACTGTAAGTGTAGGAATTGTTCTGTCATATACTATACGTCTTCCATTTGATGCCTTTTCTATGTTATCTCCAACATTACCAGCTTTATCTACAATGTCGCTTATTTCAAATCTAATTTCGCCTTCTGGCATATTAGCTTCATCTTCAGTAATATCATAAGATGCTGTGTAAGTATATCCACCTTTGTCATCTAAGCCAACATATTCTGCTGTTAAAGGATATTTTGTTCCGGCGCTGTCAATTAATACAAATGTTGGAACTTTTGCTAATTCTTCATGGAATTTAGCATTTAATACAATTTGATCTCCATTTTTTGCATAGAAGAATTGATAACCTATCTCATCATCCTTGTCTCCTTGCACAATAGATGTTTTTCCTGTAACATAATAATCTGCTGATTTTCTAACAGGTGCTGTTATATCTACTGTAACTGTTTTTTCTGTTACATTTCCTGCTATGTCTGTTGCTCTTATTATAAATGTTCCTTCTCCTAACCAGTTAAGTTTAAATCTGTCATGATATGCATCACCTTGCACATATCCTTCTCTTGTCTTTATTTCTTCGCCATTTTCATCTAATATTACAGTGGTAAATGCATTTGCATCATCTACATTTACATGTCTATCTCCTTGTGTATTTACATATCCTGCTTCATTTATGTTTTCGATATTTATTACAGGTGCTGTTACATCTACTGTAAATGTCTCTTCTGTTACATTTCCTGCAACATCTGTTACTATTACTGTAAATGTTCCCTCTCCTAGCCATTCTATATTGAATCTGTCAAAATATGTTCCATCTTCTGCTAGTTGAGCTTCTCTTCTATTTACTTCTTCTCCTTCAGCGTTTAATACTACTGTTGTAAATGCATGTGCGTCTTTTACATTTATGTTTCTTGCACCTTGTGTGTTTACATATCCTGCTTCACTTAAATTCTCTACATCCAATTCAGGTGCTACTGTATCTACCAAAGTAGTTACAGTATTTGTATCTTTTCCGTTAACTACTGCTGATGCAACTATTTCTTCAGTGTCTCCATTTACAGTTACTATATATGTTACTGTTGCTTCTGAATTTGCATCTACATTAACTTTCCAAGATATTTTTCCATCTACTACTTCTACTGCATCAGATACGCTGTCTTCTACTAAGTCTGCTCCTTCTGGAACTACTGCTGTTACATTCATATCTTCTACAGCTTCAGTATTATTATTTTTTACTGTTATTGTATATGTTATTTTTGTATTTAATTTAGCATATTCATATTCGCTGTCTAATTTTGCAGCTATTGTACCTTCTACATTTGGTAATTCTGCTCCTACATTTTGAGCATCAGTATTAATATCTGTTGATTCAAAACCAACTAGATTTTCTGTTCTCTCAATAGTCTCAGTTGTAGTTATATTTTGTACATAATTTTGTGTGTTTGAATTGTTATTATCTGTTGTTGGTGTATTTCCACTGTTGCTATTTGTATTATTGTTTTCTGTAACTGGTGTTACATTTTCTTCATTATTGCTTGCCTCTTCTGAATCATCGTTTGTAGCTTCTTCTGTTGGCTCTTCACCATCATTTTCGCCATTATCTTCTTGAGCTACTTGGACATCTTCTCCAGCTCTTTCACCAGAGGTACCATTCATTTCTGACATAGCTTGTGTTTCGCTATTACCTTTTATGTAAGAATAAATACCTACTGAAGCCAAAATGATAAGCAATGCAATTATTGCTACTATAATGACATTTCTTTTTGTCCTATAATTCATTTGACTCTTCATAATTTCCCCCTATATTATATTTTTAAATTTCTCTTGCTTTAATAATAAGCCTATTTTTATTTCCATTAGTACAAGTGATAAGTGTTACTTCTCGCTTGCCCTCTTCTCTAGCATCTAGCACACTTACATCATTTGGCTCTGTAACAAAAATATCAAATATACTATATGTTACTTCATTTCCATGTAAATCTAATATAGTTATTGTATCATTGTTTTCCAACTTATCTATATTTCCAAACATAGTACCATCTATGTAATTATGCCCTGCTAGTGCTAAATTTCCAACTTCATTTACTCTTCCATTTCCAACTCTTGAAATAGACTTTTCAAGAGAATCCTCTGTACTTTCAATTAAAATAGGATATTCTATACCCAACTCATCAATTTTTATTGTGCCAATTACTTGATATCCTTTAAACTCAATATACGGTGTGGATTCTTCTTCATCCGTTACTGGTATGTTTTCTATCTCAGCCACAACTGCTTTTACAGCGTCCTCATTTTTATTTCTTTCATTAAATTTGAGACAAATAAAAACAATTAAAACTATTGCAGCTATTAATAAAATGAAAAGAAGTATGCTTGAAATTTTGATTTTTTTATTTTCACTATGTTTCATGGCTTTATTCCCTGTTTTTCTTGTTTAACTTTTTAAAAGCTATAACAGCTATCATTGCAATAACAACAGCTCCTAAAGCAATAAATAGAACTGTAGTATCATCATATGTAACAGGTAAAGCTGTTACTATTTGCTCTGTTTTTTGTTGCTCTTCTACTATTTTTATTTCTGTTTCATATGCTGTTAAGATTTGAACATCTATATTTCCATCGCTATCTTTTAGCCATAAAATATATTTTTCTCCTTCTTTTGCATCATATGGTTTTGTGATTTCTAAATCCTTTGCTTCTGTCCAGTTATCTTCATTTAAATTTGTAACAAGATTATTATATAACTCACTTAATTCGATATAACTTTGAAGTTTAGTATAAGTATTTGTATCTTTGTCAAAGTCATTAATTTTTTCTACAAGAGTTAAAAATCTGTTGTACTCTTCTGAAGTTCCTGCAACAAAGAACTTATAGTAGTAAGTTTTGCCTTCTTCGCCATTTATTGTAATCTTCTCATTTTCTGCACTAGAATTAATTGTTATGTTCTTTGTTAGATTTTCTAATATATTTAGTTGCTCTATTGTTTTAGCATCATTAATTGTGATTTTTTCTCCGTCAATTACAACTTCATCATTTGTATTTTTAACCCATAAATATGTATCATCTGAGCTAAAGAATTTTGTTTTTAAATCTGCATCTACATAAGCAATATAGTTGCCTTCATTGTCTTTAACTGCGGTGATATAATTTAGGTCTGTTGCATCTTCTGAATTTGAAAATGCAAATTCAAAGTTTTGGTTTAGCAATCCATTCATATATATTAAGTATTGATTGTCATTTTCTTTAATTACTAATATATCGGAAGTTGTTGCTAAACTGTTAATTGGTAACATACTTAGTAGCATGATTACCATTAATGTCAACACTAGTAGTATTTTGGTTTTGCTTTTTTTCACGTCTTTAAACCCCCTTTTTTATTTTGATAGTATATGTGTATTCACTTTTTAGTGAATATTTACACTATCTTTATTTTTTGACAGCAACATTATATAACAAATTATTCCAAAATACAAGTGTTTTTGTTATTTTTCATTTTTATTTCATAGTAAAATTGAACAGAAAGATATATTCTCTCTGCTCAATTAATTTTCTACTCAAATATTTCTTTATTTTCTTCTTGATTAATTATATTGTCTCTTTGTGCTTCTCTAATCTTTTTCATAAATGGCATATAAAAACTATCATCATTATCCACATAGTCATCTTGTGTTACTCCATAGTGATTTACCAAAATATTTTTTCTATCTTTGAAGCTAATGTCTATGCAATTTGCTATCTCTTCATCAAATAGAATATTTATATAGTACATTGCTTTTTCATGCTCTTGCAATTTATCCATAGCAGAAGCATAATAATACACTGCTTTTAACATTATTCTTTCAATTGGATTTTCCATTATATTATCTGCTAAGAAGCTCAAATCTTCTAACATTTTTGCTGCTTTGTTATATTGCTTATCCATCATGTAGCAAATTGCCAAAAAGTATTTAGCTCCTTCTCCTATCTGCTCACAAGGTAAAACGCTTGTATCTTTTAGGCTGACAAGTATAGATAGCTTTTCATATCCAATCTGATTTACTATTACTTCCATTATTTTTATAACTTCTTTAACATTCTCTAAAGTTATATTTCCAAAATCTTTTAATAATCTCTGCATTGTTACAAATAAATTAAAATATGTTGCATCAGGGTCGAAGCTTATTTCGCTCATACCTGGTATAGCTATGCTAAATGCAGGGAATCCCAAAGTAGATACATCTCTTACTAAAATATCTTTTCCTTCTTCTAATATAATTCCAACTAATTTTTTTAGTAATGTTTTGTTATCCAATTCTGATACATCTGGCATTTCAGTAAATTCAAAGTCTGATTTTTCTCCTATAACTTGAAATGGAACTGCTGTTAAATCTGAAAAGATAAATTCTGATAAATTTCTATTTTTGCTATCTTCTCCACTATAAAAATCAAACAAACAAGTTTCTGCATATTCATATATATCTCTTCCCTGTGCAGCCTCAGTAAAGCATCTTTCCATTGCTACTCCATAGTCAGGATGAGCTCCCATTTTAAAGCCGAACTTTCCTGTATTTTTCTCTATTATATATAATCCTGCAACAGGATATTTGCCTCCAAACGAGCAATCCACTAGTCTAAAATAATATTCTGTACTTTGTTTAAGTTTATCTACCATTTTCTTGACTTTTGGGAATTTTTCTATATATGTATCTGGGATTTCTGGCAACGTAACTTTTTCTTTAAATATTTTTACACCAACGTATCTCTCCAAAATCTCAGATAAGCCTTCTATTAAAGCTTCCTCTTTTGAATTTCCTGCACACATTCCATTTGTGTCAAACAAATAGCTAAATAATCTATCTGGTACATATTTTAAATCTTTATTTTTTACACTATAATATGGTAAATAATTATATTCCTCTTTTTCCACTAAATTTGATTTTTCATTTAATATTTTTTTAATGAATTGAGCTTGCTCTTCTGCTATACTATTTTCTTTTCCGTTTTGTTTTACTATATTTTCGAAAAAGCTATTTTTGATTTTTCCTGTTTCATCTATATTTAGCGCTTCTTTTACGGTCAAGTGCTTTTCATCTGGAGCATTTACAAAAGGTATTTCTGTGGTTGGTTTTTCCATTCTAAATCTAAACATTCCATTTTGCATTCTTTCAAAAAATTCAGCATATCCGCTTGCCATAGCAAACTCTTTTGTCATGCCTTTTCCATTCTGCCCTATGTCAGTTCCTTTAATGCACACTCTTAATGAATATGTGCCGACACTGCTCTCATTAGACCATTTTTCTACCACTTCAATTCCTAATTTTTCTAATAATCCTTTTAGTTTTTTGACTGTTTCTTCAGGTGTTACTTCTTTGTATCTTCTATTTTGTAATTCACTCATTTCTACCATTCCTCTCCCGTTTTTTATTTTATTTCGCAGTACGAAATATATTTTTGCTCCGTGCGTCACATATATTCTCTATATATGTGACTTTCACTGGAACAATTTTTAATACGCTATAAAAAAAGGCTATGAAATACAAGACCTTTTTCTACATAATTCTACCATTTTTTTAACAATCTGCAATATTTTTTTACGAAAATGGCTTTTTTCGATATGAAATTTAAAATTGTTATTTTTGTATAGGAATTTTTGAGTTTTGTATAATCAAAGAGAAACATGGTAACAGATTTAAATCTATCACCATGTTCCACTTTATCTTTCTATCGTCGTTACATTGTTATTTTAACATGCTTATAATCTCTTCCTTAGGTTGAACTCCAACTGTTCTACCTACTTCTTTTCCATCTTTAATTACTATAAAAGTTGGTATGCTCATAACATCATATTTTACTGCTAAATTTTGCTCCTCATCAATATTTATTTTGCAAACTTTAACACCATCTCCCATTTCTTCTGCAATTTCATCAACAACTGGTGACATCATTTTACATGGTCCACACCAACTTGCCCAGAAATCTATTAATACTGGTTTAGTACAATTTAGTACTTCCTCTTCAAAATTCTTTTCATTTAAACTTGTAACTGACATATTACTCCTCCTTTTTATATTTTATTCATAATATTTATCAAATATTCTTTACAATGTCAAGTGCTGCTATTGCTCCTTCGTACACAGCTTTATTTACTTGAAGTAGTCCTCCTGTACAATCTCCACATGCATATAGTCCTTTTACAGTTGTCTCCATATTTTCATTTACCACAATATTATTATCTTTTACTACAGCACCTATCTTTTTAGCTAAATCCGTACTAGATGCAGTTCCAATTGCAACAAACACGCCATCTATCTTCTTAGTATTATTATTGTCAAATTCAACTTCTTCTATTCTATTTCCTCCTCTGAATTCTCTTATAGGTGTTTCTTCCACATCAAAATCAGAAGCATCTCTGTTTTGCACCATTTCTTTTCCATCTGTCAAAATAGTTACAGATTTAGCTACTGGCTTTAACTGCTTAGCCTCATGAATTGCATAATTTCCATTACCGATTACCGCCACATCTTTATTTCTATAGAAAAAAGCATCACAAATAGCACAATAACTTACACCTTTGCCTTCAAACTCTTTTATGCCTTTTATGTTTGGTGCCATTCTGTTTGTACCTGTAGCAATTATTACTTTTTTTGCTTCAAATTCTCTATTTACAGTTGTAACAATAAAATGCCTATCAAACGAAATATTTATTACTTCGTCTTTTTCTATTGGAACGCCAAGTCTTTCTACTTGTTTAATTCCAACTTTATGTAGCTCTTCTCCGGAAATATTTTCAATTCCATAATAATTTTCTATCTTATGAGCCTTTTGTAATGCACTTTTTCCGTTTGAAACTATTAATATGTTTTTCTTTGCTCTCTTTAAATATATAGCTGCTGAAATTCCTGCAGGTCCACTACCTATAATAATGACATCATACATAAAATTCTCCTTTCTAAAGAGCCATACTCATCATTTCACATTAAATCATACATGTTTTTAAATGCATATCCTTCTTCTTGCAAATATTTTATCACATCTTCTAATGTTTCATATGTTATCTGCTTATCTGCTGCATCATGCATCAGTACTACCACATTATCCCAACCATTAATTGTCTCTTTTAAACTTTTTAAAATATCTTCTTTGGTTTTTGCACCTTCAGCATCATAAGTAAGTGCACTCCAATCTAAATAAGCGATACCACTTTCTTTAAGTTTCTTTCTTGCTTCCTTTTTTATCTTCTCATATGGTCCACCTTTTGAGCCACCTGGAAAGCGAAATAAATTACTTGAATAGCTGTCATTTCCAAGTGCTGCTCTTATAGTTTCTTCCGCTTTATTATATTCTTCTAGCACTGTGTCTGTGCTTTCATATATTTTGCTATATTTGTGTGAATATCCGTGGTTTGCTATATAATGACCTGATTCATACTCTCTTTTTAAAATATCTGGATTTTGTTTTACCATATTACCAAGCACAAAAAAAGTTGCTTTTATATTATATTTATCTAAGATATCTAATATGTGTGGTGTTACTTGTGTTGATGGTCCATCATCAAATGTTAGGAAAACTCTTTTTCCTTCTTTGCCATTATATATATTATTTATTGCATTTATAAATTGCTGCTTTTCTTCATCAATTTGTGCTGAGTCATTTTCGCTTTTATCTGTCCCTTCTAAATTTGTTTCCGTGTTATCCGTCGTCCCTGTGCTTTTATTTGTACTATCATTTTCACTCATGGATACTTCCTCTGTGATAATATTGGTGTTTTCTGCAGCTACTTCCACCGCTTTATATTTATCATAGAAAATTATGCCTAAAGATGCAATTATTCCTATGATTGCCAGTATTATGATTGTAATTACAATTTTTAAATCTCTATTTTTCCTCATTCCTATTATTTCTATTTGATGGTACATTTTTAATTGCTCTCCTAATTAATTTTAAGCAATAATATTATATAATAGATTCAAAATTTTTTCCATAGGATTTGGAGATTTTTATATATTTTCTAATTCCTGCATCAAGTTTCTATAATTCACATAAAAAACCTTTTTATTCTGATTATTACTATCTTCTTCCAATTCATTTATCAATATATATGCCTTGTTTATCTCATCTATATTGCTCATATTATTAACCTGATTGTTAAGCACATTTGAAAACTCCTCTTTTGCACTGCCAATGTATTTCTTTACATTGTCCCAATCATCAGTTTCTACATATGCATAGGCATATAAAATATTAGATTTTACGTTATATACGCTAACTTTATTGCTGTCTGGTGCAAAATCTTTAATGTATTGTGTAAGAAGGTTATACAAATCTGCTAAATGTAGAAGGCTAGCACTTTTATCCTCATTATCAAAATCTGTAACAATGCTATCCAATGTGCTATTATATTTTAGCAAGTTATCTTTATTTACATTTAAAGTTGTCAAGTCTATTAATATTGTAGTCCAACTGTCATACATATTCTCAACTTCGCTTTTTAAATTATTCCAATTTATATCTGTGTTATCACTTGAAAGTATATTATTATTTTCCAAATTACTGCTATTTATGGTGTTTTTACCATCTTCTGAGCTATTTTCCGCACTTGAAACTTTTATTTCTTCACTTACTACTCTATAGTTTGTATAAGAAATATTATTTAATCCATTCATCATTGTTATAATATTGGTATTTAAATAATCTATCTCGGCTAGGCCTTTTTCGTTTAAAGTTTGAGCATCACTAGATTTATTATTCATAATATTTGAATAAATAAAAAAACCTCCAATTGCCAATACTATTATTATAAAAAGAATTATTATAGAAACAACATATTTTTTCATTTTTTTATCCTTTCACATTTTATTTTTATATATTATTGCCAAAAAATTTCCTTTTATTCTCTAGTATGTTTATTATTTTTTTATGTAAAATAATAATAGATTAGTTATTAAAAATCCGTCTCTTCTTGCTGGCACATATATTTTGTACTCTCCATGTTTTCGAGTAAAAAATATATGTGCCACGTGAGACTAATAAAGCAATATAATAAGTAAGGTGATGTTAAATGGACGCGGTTGTTAGATTATATAGTACAAAAAGAAATGAAATTAATAGATTTTTAAATGATTTTTTAGGTGAAAAAGATTCTTATATAAATTTGTTAGAATGGGAAAAAAAGTACCAAAATCCTGTTGAAATAGCAGATATTATTGGTACTTTTATTGATAATAATGAAAATTTTTCTATTAATATGTGGATTAGCCTAGATAAAGGCTTGTTTATTAATGTTACCGATGATAATGCAGATAAGATTATTAGGTATATCTACGAAAGATTCCCATGGTAATTATTCGCATTTTTTATCACGTGTCATAAGCAATGTTACTGCTTCTTTTGGCTGTAAACCATTGTAAAGCACATCATAAACTGTATCTACAATAGGCATTTCTATATTATATTTTTGTGCAAGTTTATGTGCAACTTCTATGTTGTCTATACTTTCAATTGTCATTCCTACTTCTTTCTTAGTCTCTTCTACAGTTAAGCCTCTACCTATGCATCTTCCAGCTTTTCTGTTTCTGCTATGCTCGCTAAGACATGTAACTATTAAATCTCCTAGTCCAGATAGACCATAAAATGTGTTGTGGTTTCCTCCAAGTGCAACTCCCAAACGTGAAATTTCTGTTAATCCACGTGTGATTAGCGCTGCAAATGTATTGTCCCCCATATTTAGCTCTGCTATAATTCCAGCGCAAAACGCTATTATGTTTTTTAGAGCTCCGCCAAGCTCTGCTCCTTTTACGTCAGAGCTTGTATAAATTCTCATATTCTCGTTCATGAATGTATCTTGAACTAAATATTGTACATCTAAACTTTGTGATGCAATTACAATTGCAGTTGGAATTCCTACAGATACTTCTTCTGCATGGCTTGGCCCTGTAAATACTCCAATTTTAGATTTAGGAAGCTCCTCATGTACTACTTCTTCCAATGTAAGTAGTGTATCTGCTTCAAACCCTTTAGAGCATAAAATTATAGGTTGCTCTTCTACATACATTTTGTATTTTTTTATAGTTTCTCTTGTGAATTTTGATGGTGTAACATGTAAAATCATGTCACTTCCTTTTACAGCCTCTTCTATATTTGTTGTACAAAATATGTTTTCCGGCATTGTTGCCATAGGCAAAAATTTGCACTTATGCTCATTATTTATTAAATCTTTTTCATCTTCCGAAAAAGACCAAAGCTTTACTTCGTGCCCCATCTTAGCTGCATGGATTGCTAGAGCTGCTCCCCAGCTTCCGCTACCAATTATACAGATTTTTTTTGTCATTCTAAAATCAAATCCTTTCTTTAGTTTTATTTTTGTCTGTAAATCATGTCACCAGTATTCTACTTTGTACCCTTAAAGCTAATCTTGTTCTCTGTTCCATTTAGTAATCTTTTTACATTTTCTCTATGATTAAACACTATAAGTACTGCAAGAATTATGCTATAGATTAGATAGTTGCCTGGTACAATATAGTTCTGTGGAATAAACAATGTTAGTACAGGATATAGTATAGCTGCTGCAATTGAGCCTACTGAAACCATTTGTGTTAATGCTATTAAAATAAGTGCAAACACTAAGCAAATTAAGCCAATCTGCCAGTTTGACATTATAAGTACTCCAAGTGATGTTGCTACACCTTTTCCTCCTTTAAACTTAAAGAAAATTGGAAATGTATGTCCAAGTATTACTGCAACACCTGCCACTTGTACTAATAATGCTCCATTAGAGCCCTCTACCATTTTTTCTATTAATATTGCTATTAATATTGCAACAACACCTTTTAAAATATCACAAATAAGAGTTATTGCCGCTCCTTTTTTTCCTACAGTCCTTAACATGTTCGTTGTTCCTGCATTTCCGCTTCCTTTTTCTCTTACATCAAATCCTGCCATTTTTTTACTAAGTATTACTGAAAAATTAATACTTCCAATTAAATATGCAATTATTGCTGTTACTATAACTTCTACCATTTTTATTCTCCCTTCTTCTCCCTTACTATAATTCTAACAGGCGTACCTACCAATCCAAACTCTTTCCTAATTTGATTTACTAAGTATCTCTCATATGAAAAATGAAATAAATCTTTATCATTTACAAACACTACAAATGTTGGTGGTTTCGTACTTGCCTGTGTCATATAAAATAAGCGAAGTCTTTTTCCCTTGTCAGTTGGTGGCTGTACTATTGCTATTGCTTCATTTAATACTTGATTTAACACAGATGTAGAAACTCTTAATGCGTTTTGACTTGCCACACTATTAATCATTTCAAATAATTTATTTACTCTTTGACCTGTTTTAGCAGATATAAATAATATTGGTGCATATGAGATATATGATAATTTATTATACACATCTTTTTTGTACTGCTCTAATGTGCCATTATCCTTTTCGTATTCATCCCATTTATTTACAACTATTATAATTCCTTTTCCTGCTTCGTGTGCTTCTCCTGCAATCTTTGTATCCTGCTCTGTAACTCCTTCATTAGCATCTATCATAAGTAAGCACACATCTGCTCTTTCTACCGCAAGCAAACTTCTCATAACACTGTATTTTTCTAAATTTTCCGAAACTTTGCTTTTTCTCCTTATTCCAGCTGTATCTATAAATACATATTTTCCATATTCGTTTTCAAATTCCGAATCTATCGCATCCCTTGTAGTACCTGCTACATTACTTACTATGACTCTATTTTCACCTAAAATTTTATTTACTAATGAAGATTTACCTACATTTGGTTTGCCTATAATTGCTACTTTTATAACTTCGTCGTCGTCCTCACCTTCATTAACAGGTGGAAGATTATCATATATAGCATCTAGTACATCGCCTATTCCTATTGCATTTGCTGCAGAAACTCTGTATGGCTCTCCCAAGCCTAAGTTGTAGAATTCATATATTTCATCAGGCACTTTGCCATAATTATCTGCTTTATTACAAACCAAAATTACTGGTTTTTTAGACTTTTTTAACATTAATGCAATATCGTGGTCTGCAGCTGTAACTCCTTGCTTCATATCTGTAACAAATATTATCACATCTGCCATAGCTATTGCTAAATTTGCTTGCTCTCTCATTTGAGAAAGAATAACATCATCTGACTCTGGCTCAATTCCACCTGTATCTACTAAAGTAAAGCTTCTGCCTCTCCAGTTTCCCTCTGCATATACTCTATCACGCGTAACGCCTGGCGTATCTTCTACTATTGAAACTCTTTTTCCTACTATATAATTAAAAAATGTTGATTTTCCCACATTTGGTCTTCCAACTATTGCAACTGTTGGCTTACTCATTTTTTCACCTACTCTCTTTCATATATAATTATTTTACTATATAAATTTTAATAAATCAACAAAAAGCAATAAAATATGTTTTTAGCTAAGTTACTGTTTAATGGTTCTCGAATTAAGCATGTCCTGCAACGGTAGTTTTAATTAAAATAGCCTCACTTCGTCCCGACGGAGCTCCCTGCTCCGCTCGGCTATTTTAATTAGAAACTCCCTGCGCGGACTTTAAATTCATTTAAACCATTAAACAGTAACTTAGCCATGTTGTACCTTTTCTTTATTATTTTTCACTTTTCTAAACACCCAAACTCCAATTAGCACAATTACTGCTCCAATAGAAATCACATAAGAAACCTTCATCAAAGCTGTACCAGTGTATTTTACTTGTATGTTTCCATTCATGCCTTCTTCCAAATTAATTGCAACAAATCCATTATCTGACTCGAAAGTTTCTAATTCAGCTGTCTCTCCATTTTCGTTTGTTATCTCTACTGTGTAGCCAAGGTAATATATATATGGAAGCTCTAATTCTACATTTTCTTGTGTTGTTACATCAAATGTCATGTTTGTTCCTCTTTTTACTTCATTTTCAATTGATGCATTTCCGTTTAATATATATACTCTGTTTTCTCTATGCTTAATATAATCTAAATTTTCAAATGCTTTACTTGGTAAATATTCAAATGTTGCACATCCAGCATGTACTCTACCTGTATTATCCGTCACCATAACTGCTGGCCATAGCTTATCTTCTGACCATAATCTATCATAATCCAGATTCTTTTTTAGTGGTACTACAAGTAGTATTGTAAGCAGGCTCAACACAAATACATCTTTCATATTAAAGTTCTTTATCACTAAAGAATAATTTGTAGCTGCTACAAATGCAAAGAAGAATGAAGAAAATTCTAATAGTCTAAATGTAAATTGTATCATTTTTAGCACAGCTGGCATTTTTTCAAATGGGAAAAATCTAAGTGACATTATAATGCATACAAAACCTGCTATTAATGAAAACCAATATATTTTTCTGGCTTCTTTGTTTATTTTTTTGTATGTGAGCAGTGTAAATACTAATCCGATTAAAGTAACTAGTCCAATTTCAAAGCTAAGATTACCTTCAATTGTATAAAGTAAGTCTATCGGGTCCACTTTATTACGTATAAGCTCACTTGTTCTTTCCATTCTTCCAGTTTGGAATACTTCATAATTCGTTGCGAATTTATGCTCTAACATTGGCAATAAATAAAAACTAGTTAATAATATTATTAGCAATATATTAATACCAAGCATTTTCCATAGTTGTTTGTCTTTTAATTTTTTGACGTTGACTAGCATGTATATAAAGCAGAAAATTGCCGCATACATAGCCATAACAATATGGGTTAGAATTAATCCTACTGCTCCTAATGTTAGTGCCAGACTTTTTTTTGTACTCTTTTCTTCACTATTAAATATATTGTACATTCCTAAAAATGTAATTGGTAAAAATACAAATGATGCCAGCTCAGATATTGCCACTCTCATGTATATATCTGTAAGTCTATATGGAGCAAACATGTATAGTGCTGCTGCTAAAATGCCTGCATACCTATTTTTTGTTACTTTATTTACAAACTCATACATTGCTATTCCAGTTAAGAATAAAAGTAATAGAATAAATAACTTTAATATTAACTCATACGAATTTGTAAATATTCTAAAAATCATTGGTACATAGGCTGTAAGTGGGCTATAAAATATATTCCATGAGTATCCAAATTGATTGCAAAAATTAGACATAATAACAGGAGGGAATTCTCCCTCTGCTATTGTTTGATATGTGCCCATAAGCCTTGCTATATGTTGTATTCCATCATCCACATAAATGTCTAAATCTTTGCTTGCCAATGGGATTGATACTATTAATGCTAAGATTAAAATTATGATAATATCTATTATTTTTTTCTTCATATTTTTTATTAATTGTTGTTGCTTTATTGGTTGAAAGCACCAACAATTAATTTCCTCCTAATTTTAACTTTCTTCTGTAAAGCACAACGTACACTACAAATGCAATCATTGCAATTGGTGAAATAATGTATGCTACTTTGTCTAATGTTGTTGCAGTATAATCTACTGTGATTTTGCCTTCTGCTACGTCATCTGGAAGCACTACTTTCACAAAGCCATAATCCGACTCCGTTGTTTCTAATGTAACCTCTAAATCGTCATACTGTAGCGTTACTGTATATCCTGGATAGAATAAAAATGGTAACTCTAACTCTGTGCCTTTTGTTGCATCTTTTATCTCCATATCTATATGAAATGCATCTTTAGTTTCATTTTCAATAGTAGCTTGTCCAGAAAAGACAACCGTATTATCTCCTCTTGTTTTTAGATATTTATACTGCTGTACCAAAGCTTTTGCAGGCATGTAGTCTCTGTTCACCGAGAAATAATGTATTTGCGGATTATCAAAAGCATTTTGCTCATATTGCTCATCTACAGTAGTATCCTCTGCCGTATATGCACTTAATTCGTGCGCTGTAAAAGCTAGTAAAATAGCCAATGCTACAATGTAGGCCGTATTCCTTAGCCATGTTTTTTTGATTGATGTAATTAAATAATATACATTCATTGCGCAAACTGGTGTAAAGAACATTAACGCGAATCCTAACATACGCCATGGATATTGCAATGTACACAAAATATCTGGCATAATTTGCCAAGGGAAAAGACTTGTACACATTATTAAGGAAATAACCCCAAAAATAATACTTGTAATATAAAAATCTTTCTGCTCTTTGTCTATTTTTCTATAAGCTAAAACTCCTGAAAATAGCATTACAATAAATGGTATTCCAACTACAAATGAAACTCCATTTTCTTCGTCTTTATCCTTTAATAACTGCCACAATTGTATTGTATTATCTGCAGCATATTCTCCACTTGTTTTTATAATTTCTGGTGTAAAAATAGAATACTGTGCTTGCATTTTAAATTCCAGCATTGGTAGCAAGAATAATGCTGACATTAGTAGAATAAATACCACATTTATTATACACTTAATAATTACATCTTTTTTCAAGAATGCTTTTAAATTAAATAAAATATATATTAAACAAAAAATTGCTGTATATTCTGTAGAAATTGTATGCGAAAGTAGTAAGCCCGTTGCACCAATTGCAATGTAATAATGCCTTTTTTTATCTCCATGTAGTAAATTGTACAATCCTTGGAATACCAAAGGCATAAATACAAAGGCTGTAAACTCGCCTATTGCATACCTATTGAATATATCCTCTAGTTTATATGGCAATGTCATGTATATAATTGCTGAAAAGAAAGCGATTCCTTTCTTTTTAGTAACTTCATTCATAAAATTATACATGAACACACCAGATAAAATGGTAGTAAGAGTTGCAAAAATCTTTAGTCCATTTGCAAAAGTACCAGATATGAGGCCTAAAACATATGGGACATAAGCAACAATTGTTGGATAAAATGCTGTCATGCTGTAGCCCCAATCATTACATAGGTATGGAAATACTAAAAATGGAAAAGCTCCTTTATCCATTGCATTGTCTAAGCCAACTAATCTTAATAAATGTAGCCATCCATCATCTGTTGTTCTTATTTGTACCCAAAAAAATGGTATGGATATTAATAATCCAATTACGCATATTATTATATAATGTATGCTTCTTTTAGTTTTAATTTTTTCTATTATATTCTCTAACTTCTTTTTCATTTGAATAAACTCCCTTTAATATGTTATCTTTCCTTCAAGTAAATCGTCCTTATCAATCCACTCTTGCACATCAATAACTTTATAGCCATCGTCATTGCCATCTCTTACAATAACTTGCTTGATGCCAGCATTAATAATAAGCTTCCTACACATTTGGCAAGAGCTTGCACCTTTTTCGTACTCGCCTGTCTCTGGGTCATACAGTACTAAATATAGGGTCGCCCCAATCATATCTTTTCTTCTAGCACTGATTATAGCATTTTGCTCCGCATGCACAGACCTGCACGCATCGTATCCAGCATGCCTTAGCTCTGGAAAAAACTTTTTCTTTGAGCAATACCCTAGCTCATTACAATTCTTTCTCCCTCTAGGAGCTCCATTATATCCAGTAGCAATTATCTCATCATTATTTACAATCACACAGCCAACAAATTTCCTTAGGCATGTGCTTCTTTCTGCTACAGTTTTCGCTATATTCAAGTAATAATTAATTTTATCTATTCTTCTTACCATATGTTTCTCCTGATTTTTATTTTCTTTCATATCTCGTAACTTTTTCTATTAGGTATTTTACTATATAAGATAGTATAAATCAAGTGCCTATTTTCGAATTCTAATTGGGGACAGGCATCTTTTGTCATTTTTTTCTAATCTGGGACAGACATTACTTTGCTCGAGCATTAAAATGTTGTTTTTTTCCTCCGTCCCCAAAAACAGCAAAAACTTGCACAAAAAGGAGTGTCCCTTCTGTCCAAGCTTGTCGCACTAAAAAAGACGCTAGCAATAATTACTAACGCTTTTCCCTAATTCTTTGTAAAAAATTACATTCAATTTAGAATTACTCTGCTGATTTAGCAATAACTTCTTTTCCATCATAGTATCCACATGTTGGGCATACTGTATGTTGTCTAATTAATTCGTGACAATGTGAGCATTCTACTAAATTTTGATTTTCTAATTTCCATGTTGAACGTTTTAAATGTGTTCTTGCTTTTGACCATCTTCTTTTTGGTTGTGCCATACTTATTCCCTCCTTTTGTAATCATCTATTGTATAGTTTTAATACTTTCTCTTAATCGATACTATAAGATTATACTAATTTTTTTTAACTTTGTCAATACCAGTTACATTTTTCTTAAAATATTCTATGAAAGAAATGTGATAATGTCTTAAGTAAAGAAATGAGAAAATGTCCCAATCAACAAATAATTGTTCTCTTAAATGATATAATAAGAATTATCATTTAAATCTAAGGAGGACAATATGAGAAAGGTGGAACTCTCATTGAAAGAATTACAAAAGTATGAAATTATTAAAAAATTAATTGAATCTAATGGAAACAAGAATAGTGCTAAAATAAAATTAGGTCTAAAAAGTATTAGGCAAATCAATAGGTTAATTAAAGGTTACAATGAATATGGCAAAGAATTTTTTATACATGGTAACAAAGGAAGAAAACCTAAACATGCTTTAACTTCTGAATTCAAAGACGAAATCGAACTTTTATATACTTCTAAATATTTTGATTGTACTTATACTCAATTTGCTGAATACTTAGATGAAAGAGAAAATATTCATTTATCTACTGCAGAAGTGGGTCAGATTCTTAGAGAAAGATATATTTTATCTCCTAGAACTCGAAAAGCCACTAGAAAAAACTTAAAGAAAAAATTACTTGCTGAAAAAGAAAAAGCTAAATCTAAAAAAGAAATTGCTAAACTTCAATCTAATATTGTTGCTGTTGAAGATGCTCATCCTAGACAACCCAGATGCATTTATTTTGGCGAAGAAATTCAAATTGATGCTTGTATACATATTTGGTTTGGCAACATCAAAACTGCTTTACACGCTGCTATAGATGATTCTACTGGTTACGTTGTTGCCGCTTATTTTGATAACCAAGAAACACTTAATGGATACTATAATGTCTATCATCAAATTCTCACTAAATACGGCATTCCTTACATGTTTAAAACTGATAAGAGAACTGTCTTTGAATACAATAAAAAAGGTACTACCTCTGATGAAGATAATACCTTTACACAATTTGCTTATGCCTGCAACCAGTTAGGCACTAGCATTGAATGTAGTAGCACACCTGAATTTAAACCTCGTATTGAAAGATTATTCGAGTCATTTCAATTAAGGCTAATACCTGAACTAAGATTAGCTAACATTGCTACTATTGAAAAAGCTAACGCTTTTCTTCCAGCTTTCTTAGACAAATACAATTCAAAGTTTGCCCTATGTATTGATAATACCAAATCTGTCTTTGAAAAGCAACCTTCTGAGCAAAAAATTAATTTAACATTATCCGTATTATCTAGAAGAATTGTAGATACAGGACATTCTATATGTTTTAAGAAAAGACACTACAGAACAGTAAATTCAGTTGGTACACCTATATATTTTGGTAAAGGTACTAAAGCTATGGTTATTGAGGCATTTGATAAAAAATTGTATGCTACTGTTGAAGATAGTATATTTGCACTAGAAGAAATACCAGAAACACAAACTTATTCTGAAAACTTTGATGAAATCTTGCCTATAGAACCAAAGAAAATTTACATACCAAGAATGATACATCCTTGGAAAAGAGAATCGTTTGAAAAGTTCGTTCAAAAACAAATTGAAAAATTAAAAAAAGAACTTGAAAAAGTTTCCTAAAATTTAGCCCTAAAAAACTAAATTTTTAGGGCATATGTTAAAAAATTTTTGGGACATTTTCAAATTTCATTGACATACCAGTTACATTTTTCTTAAAATATTCATATACTAGTTATATATTTAGGAAAGGAATTGGTATTCTATGTGTGGTTTTGTAGGAATAGTTAATCTAAAAGAAAATTTACATTCTAAAAAAGATATTTTAATTTCAATGAATGATACACTAAAGCAAAGAGGTCCTGACGAATGT
>UMIY01047268.1_pt1 | contig 27416 bp, 29 predicted proteins | sample 1965921 | NCBI WGS metagenome assembly UMIY01 (sample SAMEA4836134, study PRJEB28245) | human gut metagenome | biome: gut microbiome; material: fecal sample | place: Denmark | collected 2008
TCCCTCTTTGCGGCCGAAGAGTTTAAAGCGGCGCAGACGTTTTTTCTTCTTGTTATCTTTTGACTGGTTGTCACCGGGGACAAAGCCGAAAGAGGTTTCCAGCAGAGTTCGGGCCCGATCTTCCAGGGCGGCGCCGTCCAGGTCGCCGGGAAATTCCAAAGTGTCCAGGATTTCCCGCTCCTGGGGAGACAGGTTGTCTGCCTCTCCCAACACCCGGCGGTAGTGGGCCTGCTGCAGCCGGCCCAGAAGCGGGTCTGTATCTTCCGGCACAGGCAGTGCCAGCACCGCCCGGGCGTAATGGCGCCGCAGGGAGGGGAGTGCCGGCCGCTTGGGGGCTTCCCGCAGATAGGCGGCATTCTCCAGCCCCAGCCATACCACCTGTTCATAGGTGGCTTGCCTGGGGTCTCCGTCAAAACTCTGGAAGAGGCCTGCAAAGGCATCCGGGCCAAAATCTTTTCGGACGGTGCCGATGATGCTGTTCCAGTACCGGTCTGCCCGGCCGTCCTGATCGTAGGCCTTAAAGTCCGGTTCGAAGGTATAGTCCTCCGCCGCGTTCCAGATGAGGTTCCGCGCCCGGCGCTTTTCGTTGTCCAGGATCTCCATCAGGCGAACACATCCCCAGCGGAGAGATCCTCCGGCAGACGGGTGAGGATCACATCCTGAACCAGCTGACGCTCAAAGTCGTCAAAGGACTTGTTTACAAGGCCCAGCTCCAGCGCACGGCCGCCGGCAAGGCCTGCCTTCATCAAACGCACGGAGGCCATCAGACCCCGCAGATCCAGAGGTTTGGTGGAAAGCTCGCCGCCGTCGCACTTTTTCTGGATATCCCGGAACAGCCCTGCAAACTGCGCGGCATACTCCGGCTTCAGATCCGGGAATTCCCGGGTCAGCAGTTTCTGCAGGCCCTCCTCGGAGATGGCGGGCATATCGATGACCACGAACCGGGAGGTGAGGGCCTCGTTGAGCTCCCGGGTGCCGGCGTAGCCATAGTTCATGGTGGCGATAAAGCGGGTGGCATCGTGGAGGCTGATGCGGTCATAGCCCGGCATGTCGATGGCCCGGCGGAAGTCCAGTGTGGCATGGAGCACCGCCAAGGATTCGTTCTTGGCCATGTTGATCTCGTCCAGAATGCCGAAACCGCCCTTTTCCGCGCACTGATAGATGGGGCCCTTGCGCAGCGTTACCTTGCCGTTATCGAACGTGTCGGTGCCCAGCAGGGTGGCGGCATCGGTGTTGATGTAAAAGGACACATCCCAGCTGGGACGCCCGAAAGCGGCAGCCAGGTTTTCCGAGAGAACATTTTTGCCGGTGGCTTTGGGGCCCACCAGCAACAGGTTCTCCCCGCACAGCAGAGCCGTCAGGGCCTCTTCCCAGATCTCCTTGCCGTAATAGAGATAGCGGGGCTCCGGAACCCGGCGGCGCAGGCCCTCTTCCGTGGGGAAGCGGCCCCGGAAAGCTTCTACTTCCTTTATAATTGCGGGATTGATTCCTTCCTCCCGCAGATAGTCCAGCATGTCCAGCATTGTGGTACCCTCCGTTAGATTCTTACTGCCCCCATCATACCACCTTTCCGGAAAATGGCAAGCGCCCGGAGAAAACCTCCGGGCACTTTTTTGATCGGTTTTTTGTTAAGGCGTTTCCACAAGCGGGAACGTCACCTGCCAGAGACCCTCCGTGAGTTGGGAAGCGGTATAGAAATCGCCGTGAAGGGTATAGCGGGAGAGGGCCTCCGGCGCCACATCAAAGAGGAATTCCGTGTAGTCGGCGCGGCTGCCGTCATCCTGTATCCTGCAAAAACCGATGCTGCCCAGAGAGAAGCACTTTGTTCCCTCCGGGCCTTCCAGCCACAGCCGGGCGTGGTGATCCGTCTGTGTGGCATCACCCCTGCAGATTTGAATGTGGAAATAGCCGCCTGCATAGCCTGCTGCCGTGATGGAGATGCCCTCTGCCGGTTCTGCCAGCGTTTCTCCCGGCAGCAGTACGGGGGTGGATTCCAGCAGAGATTCATCTCCGCTGCCTCCGGTACAGGAGAAGTTCCCGTCACCGCCCTCCCCGAGAGCCGCTGCAGACGTCTCGCGGGTACAATCTGACAGATCCAGCTCCACTGCCGCGTTCTCCAGAGCTTCTTTCCCTGTCAGCAGCTGGCGCACCGAGAAGGTCATCTTGCCGCCGGTGGGGATGGGAGAACCGTCCAGCGTCTGCGTGGTACACAAAAACGTGACCGTTCCCGTCTCCTCGTCCCAGTCCACCCGCTCACAGCGCCCGTTTTGATCAAAGGGCAGATGGAAAGACCAGCTGTCAAAGAGATCTGTGGTCTCATCCACGGCTCCGCCGGACAGGGTGATATAGGCCTGAGCCGTGTCTCCTTCCACCCGCACGGCGGAGACGGCCATGGAGATGTCCTGGTGGGTGCAGCTCTCCCGCACCGGCTGGAAGAACTGGGCAGCAGATGGAGCGATTCGGTAAAAGATCTGATAGGCCGGGTCCCATACGGCGGCGGCTGCGGGAACCGCGCACAGGCAGGCGGCGGCTATCACCCCTGCCAGGGCGGCCCGGCGGGGGAAAGAATGGCGGGAACGGGCGGCGTGGCCGGAGACGGCTTGTTCCAATGTGGAGCGAATCAAGCCCTCTCCGGGAAGGAGACGTTGGTTCATCATGCGGTAAGTATCCTGAAACATCATAGTTCCTCCTTCAAGATTTTCCGGAGCTTTTGCCGGGCCCGGGTGAGCCGGGAGCGTACCGAGGCAGGACGCAGACCTGTGATCCCGGCGATCTCTTCCGTCCCATACCCCTCAAAATAGAAGAGGTGAATGATGGCGCGATCCCTGGAAGAGAGGGCCTGGAGAGCGTCCGCTACAGCGGATTCCTCCGGTGTCTGGCAGGCATACACATCCTCCAGGGGAACAGTGTGCCGCCGCCAGGGAGCGGACAGGTGGGTGCGGCAGCAGTTGACAGTGACCCGCAGCAGCCAGGCCTTTTCGTGGGCCTTGCTTTCAAACTCCGGGGCAAACCGGTGGTAGCGTAAGAATACCTCCTGGAATACGTCGTCAGCATCGGCGGGGGCGTGTACCTGTGCGCAGGCCAGACGATAGACGGCGCTGCCCCATTGGGCCACCGCGGCGGCGGTATCGGGCATGTGATCACATCCTTTTGTGGAGAATACTCCGGAGAACGCCAAATTGCTGCGGCCTGCGGGAAATTTATAAAAAATATGAGATGTTGCGTTTGGTTGCGGCCTTGTCCGGGGGGCGCGGTGGACTTTCCCGGCATCCTCTGTTATGATTGAGAAGCAAAAAAGGAGGAACTGCCATGACATTTTCCGAGAAGCTGGTCCGGCTGCGGCGGCGGGAGGGGCTCAGCCAGGAGGCCCTGGCGGAAGCCCTGGGCGTCAGCCGACAGGCTATAAGCCGCTGGGAGCAGGGGACTGCCCTGCCGGACGGGGGGAAGCTCCTGCCCTGTGCCCGGTACTTTGGCGTCAGTGTGGACTGGCTGCTGGATGACCAGCAGGACTGGGAAAATCACACCCCTCTTGCCGCCCAGCCTGCCTCCAAACCCGCGGGCCGGGGCTGGATGGTCGCCGGGGCTGTGGTGCTGGCGGTGTCGCTGCTGGGGCTTTTGACTATGGGCATATGCAGCTCCGTATTTCCGGCAGTGATGACGCAGACCCCCGCGGATGCGGAATGGGTCCATGTCTATACCGGCCTGGCAGCCTTTTTGATGTACCACCATCTGGATTGGCTCTTTGCCCTGTGCCTGTTGACAGCCGCTGTAGGTGTTTGGATGCTGCTGCGGCCCCGGCTGCAGAGGGCTGTCGGGAAAAATGCGGTTTTGCAGAGTAATTTGGTGCTGCTGCCCATTGCCGCCCAGGCGGGGTTGCTGTACAGTTGCGCCCAGAGCCTCTGGTGGATCAAAATGGGACGGGCGGGCTATCTGGGCGCATTCTGGTTCAGTCTGGTGCCCCTGATCCTGGCTTCTATCTGGATGGCCCGGAATCTGGTTCTGGAAAAGGGCCTTGCCCAACGGCGGAAAAACTGTCTCATAGAGCTGGCCTACTGCGCCGTACAGCTGTTGGTGGGATTGCTGGTGGCGGAAGTAGGCATTGGCCTGGTGGGGCTGGCGCTCCATATTATCGTGTGCCTTGCTTATGTCAGGTGGGTGAACCCCCGGTATATGGGGCGCTGTTTTTCCAAGGGGTAACAGGGCTCTGTGGCCGCAAAAGACCGGGGGCAACCTGCGGTTGACAAACTTCCACCCCCTGCGTTCTTGCCGGAATGAGGCGGGTGGGATACCATTTTGGCATCCAAAAAGAAAGCGAGTGTCACGATATGCAGTTTGGTGAAAAGCTGATCAGCCTGCGGCGGAAGGCGGGGCTCAGCCAGGAGCAGCTGGCGGATGCACTGGGAGTCACCCGGCAGTCTGTCAGCAAGTGGGAATCCGGTGCCGCTATGCCGGAACTGGGAAAGCTCATCGCATTGTCGGAGCGGTTTGAAGTCAGTATAGACTATCTGGTAAAGGATTATTTGGAAGAGGAGCCGGTTCCGGAGCGGGAGGATCACAGCGCTCGGCTGGAAGCCAAGGTGGATTCCCTGGCCCGGGATTACCGGCGCAGCTTCGGCCCGGTGTTTGCATATACCAGCGGGGCGCATTTGCTGGGCCTTCCCCTGGTGAGTGTCCGCTTTGGCCATGACCGCCATCCCACATCCAACAATACCGCCATTGGTATCGTGGCGGTGGGGAACTTTTCTGTCGGGGTCATCAGTGTGGGCCTGATTGCCGCGGGGGTGTTCCCTATCGGGATGATCTCCCTGGGCCTGCTGGCTTTGGGCCTGGTAGCCGTGGGAGGCGTGGCCATCGGCGTCAGCGCCGTGGGCGTTGTGGCGGCGGGAGTGGCTGCCATGGGCTGGAAGGTAGCGGTAGGCGTCTCCGCCCGGGCTGCCGTGGCCATCGGCCAGGAGGCGGTGGGAGAGCACGTGCTGCTGTGGGGCGATGGGCTGCCCGCCGGACAGGTGGAGTCCTTTTTGCACACCCACTGTCCGGGACTGTGGGGCCCGTTAGCCAGGCTAATGGCGTTTTTCGGCTCGCATATCAAGTAAAAAAGCACGGCGGAGCATCAAAAAGATGCCCGCCGTGCTTTTTATGGTTTCGGATGGGCTTGGAGATATTCTTCCAGGCGGCGAATGTCCACCTGGTCTTTCTCCCGGTTCAGAAACCGCTTCAATGCCAGCACACCGGCAGGGGAGACCACCGGGATGCCCTGTATCTGCTGTACCGGGCCCAGCCCGAAGTCCTCGGAGATATCCACTTGGCCAGGGAGATGAAACCGCCGCCGGCCGTCCGCCTCCCGCCGGGCATCATAGCCCCGGGCTTCCAGAGCATCTGCTAAGATCCGGTCGCAGCCCAGGTCGATGTCGGCGGTAGTTTCCCGCAGTCCGTAAAAGAGCAAAGCGGCCCCGGCGGTGACCCAGTAGTGGCCTGGATTCAGATCCAGAGCCCCCAGACTGGCTATGACGTCTTCTTTGGTCAGCATACGCCCTCACTTTCCCAGGATGTCATGGCGGATGTAATCAAAAGCCGCGTCCTCCCCCTCATCCCGGAGCTTGATGAGCATGGACTCCAGAAGCCGGGAGGTCTCCGGGTGGAGCAGCAGCCGCTTCTTCTGTCCACGCAGGAAGAAACGGTAGGGATCTGCGGGGTCGAAGGCAGCGCCCCGATAGACCTTGCTGGCGGCCAGACGGTCACAGAACATCTCCGCCACGTATTTCTTGGGCATTTCCACGCCGGTGATGCCCTCGCCGGTGAGGCTGTAATCCGTCCAATACTCAAAGTGGTGGCGGTTGCGGCCCTTGTGGTGCAGCCAGGAGGCACTGTATCCGTCCGCCTGGCGCTGAGCGTCGTTGGGACTATGGTCTCCCTGAAAGTACCGGGCGCCCGCCCAGAACTCCGTGGGAGAGAATTTGGAGAGGTCGTGGGTCAGCCCCTGCCAGTATAGGCCAAGACGGAAGCAGTATTTCCGCACCAGCGCCCGGTGCCGGCAGACGGTTTTGAAATGGCCCCAGATGTGCACGATCCTCACCTCGGAAAAATCTTTCCAACCAGTATAGCACAGCCACCTGAAAAATACGAGGGATTTTTTCGCATGGAACGGCGCTGTCGGTGCAAACTACCCGGGAGGTGTTTTGATGGAGGGTGCAATCATCGGCGGCCCGGCATGCTGGAGCGGCTGGCTGCCGCCGGGGATCCTGCGGGTGGATACGGCGGAGGCCCTGGCGGGACAGAAGTTGGAGATTTTGGCCCTGGCGGAGGAGAGCAGGGGATTTCGGGGAGTGATGTGCCGGGTGGCCCTGGTGCCGGGAAACGGCGGCGGGGATCTCTCCGGGCTCCGGGCGGAGACTGTGGTCACCTGGGGGCTTTCTCCCCGGGACAGCCTGACCCTCTCCAGTTTGTCGGAGCCGGTACTGTGCGTACAGCGGGCGCTGCTGCGGCCTGACGGCGGCGTGGTGGAGCCCCAGGAGCTGCCGCTGCCCCGCCTGCCCGCCCCGGCAGAGCAGATGCTGCCGCTGCTGGGACTCTGGCTGTTGCGGATGCCACTGACAAAACTGGTGTTTCCATGGTAGGCTCCAAGAAAAAGGGGGCGGCAGTATGTGGTATCAATGGCTGATTCTGGGGCTGATCCTGGCGGGAACCTGCGCTGTGTGCTGGATCCTCTACGGCAACAAGGGCGGCACTACCCGCTGCATCGGCTGCGGCAAGTGTTTGGCGGATGGTCAGTGCATCCTGCAAAAGCGGGGGAAAAAGGAAAAAACAACGGGAATTCCCCGTTGACAATCTACCCAAAAAGGATATAATATCTTTGTTCAAATGGAAAACCGCTGTGAGGAAGTCAGCTTTACGAAACAGGCCAAGCGAGAGGGGAGACGGTGGGAGCCCCTTGTCAATGCCGTGAAGCAGCCGCTTCGGAGCACGTCCGCGAGGAGCGGAACGGTTCATCTCCGTTACCGGATGGCTAAGATGCCCCGCAAGGGGATAATTAGGGTGGTACCGTGAAGCAAGCCTTCGCCCCTAAACCGGGGCGGAGGCTTTTTTGTTTCTTCCGGCGGCGGTTTCCCGGAGATGGTGTTTTCACAAAAATGATTTCATATACCAGGAGGAAGATTACCATGGCACATCCCTATCACGGGCTCAACGAACTGCGTGAGATGTTCCTGAGCTACTTTGAGAGCAAGGGCCATCTGCGCCTGCCCAGCTTTTCCCTGATCCCCCAGAACGACGCCAGCTTGCTGCTGATCAACTCCGGCATGGCGCCCATGAAGCCCTGGTTCACCGGGGAGGAAGTCCCGCCCCGCCGCCGGGTCACCACCTGCCAGAAGTGCATCCGCACCGGCGACATCGAAAACATCGGGAAGACCGACCGCCACGGCACCTATTTTGAGATGCTGGGCAACTTCTCCTTCGGCGACTACTTTAAGAAGGAGGCCATTCCCTTCTGCTGGGAGTTCCTGACCAAGGTGGTGGGCCTGGAGGAAGACCGCCTGTACCCCTCCATCTATCTGGACGACGACGAGGCCTTTGAGATCTGGAACAAGGACATCGGCATTCCCGCCGAGCGGATCTTCCGCTTCGGCAAGGAGGACAACTTCTGGGAGCACGGCTCCGGCCCCTGCGGCCCCTGCTCCGAGGTGTATTATGACCGCGGCCCCGAGCACGGCTGCGGCAAGCCCGGCTGCACCGTGGGCTGCGACTGTGACCGCTATATCGAGGTTTGGAACAATGTCTTCTCCCAGTTCAACAACGACGGCCAGGGCAACTACACCGAGCTCAAGCAGAAGAACATCGACACCGGCATGGGCCTGGAGCGTCTGGCCTGCGTGTGCCAGAACGTGAACTCCCTCTTCGACGTGGACACCGTCATGAACATCACCAACAAGGTCAGCGAGATCACCGGTGCCCACTACGGCGAGAGCCACAAGACGGACGTTTCCCTGCGTGTCATCACCGACCATATCCGTTCCGCCACCATGATGATCTGCGACGGCGTACTGCCCTCCAACGAGGGCCGGGGCTATGTGCTGCGCCGCCTGCTGCGCCGGGCTGCCCGTCACGGCAAACTCCTGGGCGTCAACCACGCGTTCCTCTACGAGGTAGTGGATACCGTCATCCACGAAAACGAGTGTGCTTATCCCGACCTGCGGGAGAAGCAGGCCTATATCACCAAGGTCATCCGCACCGAGGAGGAGAACTTCGCCAAGACCATTGACGGCGGCATGAAGATCTTCCAGGAGCTGCTCTCCGCCCACAAGGAAAAGGGCGAGACCGTGTTCTCCGGCGCCGATGCCTTCAAGCTCTATGATACCTTCGGCTTCCCCATCGACCTCACCGCCGAGATGGTGGAGGAAGAGGGCATGGAAGTGGACCGCAAGGGCTTCGACGAGATGATGGAGGAGCAGCGCGTCCGCGCCCGGAAGGCCCGGGAGGCTCTGGGCGACCTGGGCTGGGCCGGCATCGAGTTCGGCTCCGACATGCCCGCCACGGAGTTCGTGGGCTATGACCGCACTCAGGATACCGGCAAGGTCCTGGCCATCGTGGTGGAAGGCGAGCTGCAGGAGGCTATCGTCTCCGGCGCCGAGGCCACCGTGGTGCTGGATAAGACCCCCTTCTATGCGGAGATGGGCGGCCAGGTGGCCGACCACGGCGCCCTTGTCTGCGGCCAGAGCATCTTTGAGGTGCGGGACGTCCAGAAGAACAAGGGCGGTAAGTTCCTGCACGTGGGCGTTCTGAAGTCCGGCGAGCTGAAGGTGGGCGACGGCGTCACCGCTGCCATCGATACCGAGCGCCGCAAGGCCATCATGCGTGCCCACAGCGCCACCCATCTGCTGGATGCCGCCCTGCGCAAGGTGCTGGGTGACCACGTCCATCAGGCAGGCTCTCTGGTGGAGCCGGACCGGCTGCGCTTCGACTTTACCCACTTTGAGGGCATCACCCCCGAGCAGCTGACGGAGATCGACCGCCTGGTCAATGACGCCATCCTGGAGGGCATCCCCGTGGTGACGGAGGAGCTGCCCATTGAAGAGGCCAAGAAGAAGGGCGCTGTAGCCATGTTCGGTGAGAAGTACGGCGACATCGTCCGCGTCGTGGAGATGGGCGACTTCTCCATGGAGTTCTGCGGCGGCACTCACCTGGACAACACCGCCAAGGCCGGTACCTTCCGCATCAAGTCCGAGGGTTCCGTTGCCTCCGGCGTCCGCCGGATCGAGGCCACTGTGGGCAAGCTGAGCCTGGAGACCATGAACCGTAACCAGGAGCTGCTGTTCCGGGCGGCCCAGATCTTCAAGACCACGCCCGGTGAGCTGGCCAGCAAGGCCGAGCAGCAAGTGGCGGAGCTCAAGTCCGCTCGTCAGGCCCTGGAGCACTTCAAGGCGGAGGCTTCCCTGGGTGAGGCCCGTCAGTTCCTCATGTCCGCCAAGGACGTGGGCGGGATGAAGGTGGTTACCGCCAACAAGGACGGCCTGAATGCCAATGAACTGCGGCAGATGGGCGACTTCCTGCGGGATAAGTCCGCCGACGTGGTGGCGGTGCTCTCCTCCGTCAATAACGGTAAGGTCACTTTCCTGGCTGTCTGCGGCAAGGAGGCTGTGGCCAAGGGCATCAAGGCCGGCGACCTGGTCAAGCATGTGTGTGCGATCTGCGGCGGCAAGGGCGGCGGCAAGCCCGACAGCGCCATGGGAGGCGGTACCGACCTTCTGAAGCTGGACGACGCGCTGGCCTCTGTGGACGATTTTGTGGCGGAGAAGCTGGGATGACCCGGGAAGATCTTCAGCGCCTTCTGGCCCTGCAGGCAGATCTGAGTACCATTGGATTGGAGCAGTCTGAAAACACACCCTATTTCTGCACCCCGGAGGGGGCGGAGTACGTGGGGTGGATCGGCTGTGACGGCGTCCATTTTATTCTGCTGCCGGGGGATGAGCGGATCTACTGTGTAGACCCGTCCATGGGCGGCGAAGGAACCTTTGTGCTGCCGGTAGCGGAGAATTTGCGGGAGTTTCTCTCTTTCGTCCTTTTCTGTCGGGATGTCAATCCCATTTCTCAGATTTACTGGTTGGAAGAAGAACGTTTTCGCAGTATGCTGCAGGAGGATGCTGCGGCCTGTTGGGAAGGCTGTGAGGACTTCAAGGCTCAGAAAGCAGCCACGCTTACAGCCATCGCCGACGCCTTCGCCCTGGAGCCCAGGGATCCCTATGAAGCGGTGAAGACCATGCAGGCGGCTTTTGATCCGTCGGCACTGGTGTTTTCTGATGAGTACTACGACGTCCTGGGACTGACGAATCCCCGTCACCCGGAGGAGTAGGGGAGAATCGATGATGGCGGGATGCCGGCGCCGTGCGGGCCCTTTCCCCGCAGGAAAGACAAGGAGCTATGACGCTTGCGGGTCTGGACGGCCGGGGCAAACCGGTGTATAATCAGTTCATATGAAACCACTACAAAGGAGGGAAAAACATGTCAGATTGCTTGTTCTGCAAAATTGCGGCGGGGGAGATCCCGTCCAACAAGGTCTATGAGGATGATCTGTGCTATGCCTTTTACGACATCGCACCTCAGGCACCTACCCACTTTCTGGTGATTCCCAAGGAGCATATTGGCTCTGTCTCTCAGGTGACGGCGGACAACAGTGCCGTGGTGGCCCATATCTTTGAGGTCATTGCCAAGCTGACGAAGGAACTGGGGCTGGAGAGCTACCGTGTAGTTTCCAACATCGGCGAGCAGGCGGGACAGAGCGTGTTCCACCTGCACTTCCACGTGCTCAGCGGACGGGACATGACCTGGCCTCCGGGCTGATGCGGGATCCCAGCGGGAATGGAGTGCTAACTTGGAAACATATTTTGAAAACCGGCATATTCATGATCTTGCATATTTAAAGGAATACTACCTGCACACCATCAAGACCGTTCCCAAGGGCTTGATTTTGTGGCTGGTACTGGCTGCCGGCTGCCTGGTTTTCCTGGTGGTGGATTTGATGGCAGGCAATTTCATCATGTCCATTGTCTATGTGGCTCTGGCGGCCCTGTGCCTGCTGCGGGGATTCCTGGGAGAGTGGCTGCAGCTGCGCCAGAGCTATCTGAAGGCAGCTTCCAAGTACGAAAAGGCCTCCTGGGAGACGGTGGTTACCTTAGGGGAGGATATCTGCCTGACGGATGACGGCCGCCAGTCCATGCACATTGACTGGCGCAACTGTCAGCAGCTGCGCCAAAGCGGAGGCTGGATCCATCTGCGTATGCGGGATCGGATGGGAGAACTGCGGATCCGCAAGTCCGACTTTACCGTGGGAACGGCGGAGGCATTCTGCCAGTGGCTGGCGCAGACGCATCCTGAGATCCGGCAGCGGGGATGAATGCTGCCGCAGGCGAAAAACATGGAAGGCACGGATACCGATCAGGTATCCGTGCCTTTTTCGTGGGAGATCCTGGATAGAAGGGATTACCTCTTCTAGAGAGAAACATCCAAACGGCCATCGTGGGATTCGGCGAACCAGAGGTTCCAGACCTGCCGATAGACATCCACAGCGGCTTCTGTATGACAGACCATGCGAACCTGCTGGGGGAGATCGTGGCTTGAGAGAAAGTCCATAATGGCCCGAAGAGCCACTGTGGCGGCTTGGTGGATGGGATAGCCGTACACGCCGGTGGAGATAGAGGGGAAGTCCACGCTGCGAATACCCTTTTGAGCCGCCAGAGACAGGCAGGAGCGGTAGCAGGAGGCCAGAAGAGCCGCCTCGCCATGGCCGCCGCCCTGCCAGATCGGGCCCGGAGTGTGCAGGACATATTTGGCCGGGAGGTTGTATCCCGCCGTGATCTTGGCTTGCCCGGTTTCACATCCCCCCAGGGTTCGGCATTCCTCCAGAAGCCGGGGCCCTGCGGCCGCATGGATGGCACCGTCTACACCGCTGCCGCCCAAGAGCGTGGTATTGGCGGCGTTGACGATGGCCTCGGCATTTGACTTTGTGATGTCTCCCACAATAATGGAAAAGCGCTGCATATACTCACCCCTTTTTGTAAAGTATACAGCGGCCGGGGAAAAAAGCAAGGGCAAAGGGGCTTGTGCGGAAGCCTTGCGGATGGTATGATGTTCAGACAACATTATGCTTTGACGAAAGGAGCCGCTCATGGCAAAAAAAGTACCTTCCTATACAGGAACTCTGCGCAGTCACTCTTTGATGCTCCCGCCCTGCATCAGTGAATGCAGCGGTATCCGGATATTTGGACGGCGTATCAAGTCCTTGGCATTTTCCACAGATGTGGCCATCATTAAAAACATCAATGCCGATGCCATTATTGCTGTCTATCCCTTTACGCCTCAGCCGGTCATTGCTCAGGCGATCATATCTGTCAGTGATGTGCCGGTGTTCGTGGGCGTAGGAGGGGGCATCACCACGGGACAGCGCTCTGTGCGCCTGGCGGTTCAGGCGGAACACCAGGGCGCATATGGAGTGGTTCTCAATGCCCCGGTGCCCAATGAGGTGATCCGGCAGATCAAGCAAGAAGTGGACATCCCAGTGGTGGCCACTGTGGTCTCCGGACATACGGATATCCGTGGCCGCCTGGAAGCGGGGACGGATTTTCTGAATGTTTCCGGTGCGGCGGCTACGCCGGAGATCGTGGCGGAGATCCGGAGGGATTTCCCGGATGTGCCCATTATTGCCACCGGAGGCCCTACGGAGGAGACGATTTTGGCTACCATTCGGGCGGGGGCCAATGCGGTGACCTACACGCCGCCCACCAACGGTGCGCTGTTTGCCTCCATCATGGAGCAGCACCGCAAAAGTTTTTGAAAATTGGGAGGATGTAGGATGGAGCGCATCCTGTTCGTTTGCCACGGCAGGATTTCACCGCAACTCCCGAAACGACGATATTTCGCGGCTTGAGAGTAGGTAACAGCCCGATTTACTACCAATTTACTACTCGGAGCCTCGACACGATACAAAACCCCATGCCCGCAGGCATCAGAGCGACAGCAATCCCCCAGGATTGCAGTGGAGCGTACCCACCTCTGCCCCCGCCTTGCATCCGGCCTCGATGACCACCCTGGCCCCACCCGTGGCGGGCCACCCAGTTACCGGCCCAAAAGTCGGGGCGCCTTCTGAACAACAAAAATGAACGGCTGATGAATTGAATTTCATCAGCCGTTTAGTTATCCTGTTCTTCCACTAATTCATCCATGGTGACATTCAATGCTTTGGCAATCTTGTAGAGAGAAATCAGCGAAACATGGTGTCTGTCTTTTGCGCTCTCAATTTGGCGTAAATAGTCGTGCCCAAGACCTGCTTTCTCTGCTAGTTGGGCTGCTGTCATATTTCGCTGCACTCGATATTTTTTGATATTTTTTCGTATGAGCTCATAAAAGAGCTCACTGTTGAAGTCGGAATATTCCATCAAATCACCATTCAAAGTATATGAAATAACACTTTGAATGTATGTGTGCTATTGGCAGATAAAAATGCTTGCCAACTTTCGCCCTGGGTGTTAGAATTTGAGTACGATTTATATTTATGGGAGGGGTACAAAATGAAAATACAAAATCGGATCGTTAGTGTGCTGTTAGCGACAATCATGTGTCTGTGCCTAACCACTCCAGCATTTGCAGCTGACCCCGATGAGGCCTACGGCAAGATGACCATTTCTATTGACGGTCAGACCGTCGTGTTCGACGAGGCGTACACGAAAGCCCCTGTCACCGTGACGACCACCTTTGACGGCGAAGTGTTCACCCCGTTCACCCTCACGCCCCTCGTCATTAAGCCCAACAGTCACATGACCGTCACAGGCGGCGAAAATGGCACCCTCGAAGTCATCATCTATCTCAACAGTCATAACGAAGACTTCATCGCTCCGTCCGCTCTCGGCGGCTGTCAGGGAACTACCGGCAGCGTCAACCAGATTTTCAACTATGACTGGACAACCGTAAATTCTGAAAAGAATCAGGAAAAGGCTTACTTCCTCATTCCCAATGAAGACGGTGGCAAGTTGTCCTTCTATTGGCTCCAGACTGATAACGAAACCACGAACAACAATTCTACCACTGGACAGGAGACCACTACCGCACCCAGCAAGCCTGTCGAACAGCCGAAACCCAGCACGCCCAACACTTCCGCCGGCAACTACTCGAATTCTTACACCGATGTACAGCCCGGTGCGTGGTACTACGACGCCATTATGACCATGTCGGAAAACGGCGTTCTTTCCGGCTATGGCAACGGTAAGTTCGGCCCTGATGACATCATCACCGACGCACAATTGACGACCATTATGAATCGTCTGACCAAGAAGAATAATTCCATTTCCCTTACTACCGTTGACTGGGCAAATGCCAAGCCCCTCACCCGTGGTGAATCTGCAATCTATATCGTTGATGTTCTGCAGGACGGTAACGCCAACACCACATTATCCGCCGGGCTGATTGCATTAGCCGATGAAACAGGCATTCCCTATTACACCGACCCTCGCATGTACAGCGGAAAGCCTTATATGAACGCCCGCTTCAAGTCCGTATGGTTCAGACTCTTTTACACCGAAGGCCGTCGTATCTCCGATGTCAGACTGTCTGCCGCTGACTTCCCCGACAGCGCCGCCGTTCTGTCCTGTGCCGAAAAGTGGGCAACCGCTCATGAAAATGAGTATCTTTCGACCCACGAAAACCTCGTTAACCGTGCCGTTACCCAGATTTGCACCGCATGGAACCTCGGCATGTTCTCGGGTTATGACGCCGCAGGCACCTTCGGCGCCAACGACACGATTACCCGTGCGCAGGTCTGTCAGGCTCTGTATAACATGGGCTTCACCGCCGAAGATTGCATCCTCGGCTAATCAATCCCATTCCCCGCCCCGGTCTCCGGGGCGGGTATTTTTTTCGTCATTTTTTACAAAGTTTTTCCCTGGCGACAGTCAAAGACCACTTTGCACTACCTCGCCGTCCAGTGCACCATCGTCACACCTCAAAAATGGAAATTTTAGAAATTTTTTGAACAATGCGATAAATCGTACCTTTGGCCAATCGCCTTTTTGCGGTGGTATAAATCAGCCTTTTTCTGGACTTTTTTATGCCCAATTTATAACCTTAAAAAGTTGCAAAATATTGACGAATACTGATTTTTTTGAAACTTTACATGCGAAAAAGCTTGTGATATGATACGCAACGAAAGGAGGCGATAAGCCGTGAAAGGTTTATCCAAATTTTTTGACACCGCACGATTCTTGAGCGGAAAGCGTCTGGAGGTCGTTGGTGTCTCCCCGTGGAGCGAATATGAAACCAAAGAAATCCTCGGGACGAAAATCAGTACCGTCATTGCGGATGACCAAACAGTCTACCCCACTCGTAGTGGCGAAACCATCAGCAACAAGTATGAGCAGATGGTTGTGAAGGTACGCAAGCTGGGATTGAACATCCCCATTGGCTCGTCCATTGAGTTAATCAATCCTGTCGGCGTTGTCTATGGTGAATACCATAACCGCCTCTCTCTGACTGCCGATGATGTCAAAGTCATCGCTGTTGCCAAGGAGTAACCCCTATGCGTACCTATCACCATGACGCCGCACCGCTGGCCTACGCTCCGCCCGCTGTAAATCTTCTGTTGCTCGGGCTATCTGCTCTGGTGCTGGGCGGTATCCTGGCGTTGGGATGCCATGGGATGGCCTCCGCCGCCGATGTGCCGATTCTTGGCGCGGTGGTGCGTGGGATGGGAAAAGTTGCCGCCGCCTCTCTGGGCATCGGTGTCGCCGGGCTGATCGCGGCGGCGGTGGTCCATCGTTTGCAATCTGACAGCGCCAAGATCCGGCACAAAGTCCGGCGGGCGCTGTGCCATCCACGCTATGGCAATCCCCTCCGGCTGCGCGAAGGGGAGCTGCTGCCGGGCGTAAACTGCAAAGACATTGGCGGCGGTGTGTATGAGCTGACCATTGAGGCACGGAGCTGCACAGTGGAGGCCATCACCGACGCTGCATCGGCAATATCCACCGCTGTTAATGGGAGGTTTGTCCGCTATGCGGTTACCCAGACGGATGCCGGGGTTGCCCATGACAAGGTCGTTTTCAGGTTGGAGGATGTATTGGTTGACCGCAGCTTGACATTTCACGATGTCAAGGAAATGCGGCCCACAAACCCAACGCGCCTACGGGTGCAAGATGGGGCCGACATTGATTTGACGACCAGTGGCTCCATGCTGGTAGCGGGCAAAACCCGCTCCGGCAAAACCACGGGCATCATCGCTCTGATTACCCAAGTCCTACTTGCTGGCCCGGATAAGTACGGCAGCGAGATTATCGTCATCGACCCAAAGCAAGCTGAGCTGTCCCGTCTGCCCCATGTCATAACTCTCGACGAAGATGGCGAGGCCACGGCAATTTTAGCGGCCCTTAAGCAGTTTGCTGTGACCATCACAGAACGACAAAAGATATTAAATGGCCTCTCTGAGCAACAGGGTGACGCTGTAAAGTGGTGGTCAGCCGGGATGCACCCGTCCATTCTCTTTTTGGACGAGTATGTGGCGCTGAGGTCGATTTTTCCAACAAAGGCAGCAAAAGATACCCCAGAATATTGTCTTGCCACCTTTGACAGCATTATCAAACGTGTTATCACCATGGGCGCATCCGCTGGGTGCTACGTCATTATCAGTATTGCCGAGGCATCTGTCCAGGAGGGCGGTTTGCCCGCGATGCTGCGCTCTGCCATGAGTACGCGGATTCTTTTTAGGCCCACGAGGGCGGAGGGCTTGCTCTTATGGGATAAAGTCAAATTAGACCCGCTGCCCGAGCGCACCTATGGCCCTGGTGACGCTTGGTATAGCAGCACGGACGGTATTCATGATGCGGTCAGTTATGTGCATTTTCCCCGTATGGATTTCCCCGTGTACAAAGAGCTTGGACGGCTCTTGTCTGAGTACTACGACAATGATCCGGTATCTGCACCGCCCGCCGCTGAGTGAAACAGTGGCGGCGGGCGGTGCCCTTGGCACCGACTGCCTGCGGGGGGCCGGGCTTGTTTAGCCCCCCGCAAAACTTGTTCCATTGTGCCAACATCCCATAGTAAGAAAGGGGGTGAAATTATGGCAACAAAGAAAACGCCGAAGTGTCGCCACATGATGTATACGCAACAGTTGAACTATCTCCCCATGAAGAACTTAACCGCATTGCGGACTATCGTTGAACAGAAGATACACCCAGAGCGATATGCACTCATCTTACACGACCAAGAGACCGACGAAAAAGGAAACCCCAAACCGCCCGATGTTCATGTAATGATGTCGTTTGCTCATGCCCGTCACTTATCGTCTGTCGCTCACCTTTTGGGAGATGTTCCTCAGTACATTGAGGCATGGGACAGCCACCATGAAAACGGTTATGCTTATTTAACACATACCACCCGGCAGGCACAAGCCGAAGGAAAACATCAATATGACCCATCGAAGGTCATAGCTAATTTTGATTATCCGGCATATTTACAGACCATACAGACAAAGGCTGTTCAGAAAGTGCGGCAGCGGGACATGACCGCAAAAGACCTCATCGACGCTATGTATGCAGGCATCCTCACAAAGTCCGAAGTAGAGCAACGCCTAACTGGTTCCCAGTTGGGTTATTACAAAAGACAGATAGATGCTGTCTGGTCTAAAGTCCTGAGAAACCGCGCTGACGCATGGCGGAAGGAAATGCGGGAACAGGGTAAACAAGTAACCGTTATCTGGCTTTTTGGCGTGGCGGGTGCTGGTAAAACTCGTCTGGCCCGCGAGATTGCGGGAAAGCAGGGGCGGCCCTATTTCATGTCCGGCTCCAGCCGCGATATTTTTGAGGACTATTCCAGCGAGGAAATTATCATTTTAGATGAACTGAGGCCGAAAGTCATGGCGTATCAGGATTTACTGCGGCTTCTCGACCCATTCGGTGTTGAAGTAAAGGCACCCTCGCGGTACTTTGATAAGCATATTGCCGCAGATATGATTATCGTGACCAGCCCATATTCCCCGTATGCATTTTGGCTGGAACAGTTTACGACCATTGTGAAGCACGACGGCTACGCCCGTAAACAATCTCTTGCCGACCAAGGCCCCGATGGATTTCCTCAGCTTGACCGGCGTGTTGCAGCAACTGTCATGGTGCAGCCTGGTACGATTGACCTTGTGTCTTTCAGCTATACGGATGGCCGCTATCATGTTCTGCAAAGCCGTGTAAACCCCTATCTGCAACAGACTGATTCTGCGTCCACAGTTAGCTCAGAAGAAGTATTTAAGAAGATGTTTGATTAGCTTACATATACGTGACATGAAAGAGGCCGACCATGGAAAACACTATCCCAATCAAGGACAAGTTCTGCCTGACGATTGACGAGGCGGCTGCGTATTTCAACATCGGCGAGAAGAAGCTTCGCAAGATCGTGGCAGAAAACCTAAATTCAGATTTTGTCATTCAAAACGGTGTAAAATATCTAATAAAGCGGAAACGCTTTGAATTATTTTTGAATGAAATTTCGGCAATTTAGTTGCCTTAACAATAGAAAAACATAGAAAAAGAGCCGAAAGTATGATACAATATTTTTGTATCGTGCCGAGGCTCTTTTCCTATGAGAAAGGAGCGTACCAAAATGAGCGAAAAGAGACGCGACAACAGAAACCGCATACTTCGCAACGGAGAGAGCCAACGCAAAGACGGACGATATGCGTATAAATACACCGACGCCACCGGAAAGCAACAGTTTGTTTATAGCTGGAAACTGGAAAAGGCGGATAAATTGCCCCAAGGCAAGCGGGATTGCCTCTCCCTTCGGGAAAAGGAAAAGCAGATTCTGCGGGATTTAGACGACCAAATTGTTCCTCGTGGTGGAGAAATGACGGTTCTGGCGCTCGTCCAAAAGTACATTCTCCAGAAAACGGGCGTCCGCCCCAACACAGAGGCAGGCTATCAAACCGTGACCAACATCTTGAAAAAAGAGAAGTTCGGCGGCATGAGGATTGACCGGGTCAAGACCTCCGATGCCAAGTGCTGGTTGATACAACTGCAAAAGGACGGGCGCAGTTACAGCAGTATTCATTCTATCCGGGGCGTTGTACGGCCCGCCTTTCAGATGGCTGTGGAAGATGATTTGATACGCAAGAATCCGTTTGAGTTCCAGCTTGCAACCGTTGTTGTTAATGACAGTGTGACGCGGGAGGCAATTACCAGAAAGCAGGAGCGGGCGTTTTTGGAGTTCGTAAAGAACGACAAGCATTTCAGCCGCTACTATGAAGGCATTTACATCTTGTTCAAAACGGGTTTGAGGATTTCCGAGTTTGTTGGGTTAACCCTGGCCGACCTGGACATGGTAAACCGCATCATAACCGTTGACCATCAGTTGCAGCGGACAAGCAAGATGGAATACATCATCGAGGCCACCAAGACCACCAGTGGAACAAGAAAAATCCCCATGACGGATGATGTATATGCCTGTTTTGAGCGGATTATTGCCAACCGCCAAAAGCCCAAGGTGGAGCCTATCATCGGTGGCAAATGGGGCTTTCTGTACCTGGACAAGAACGGGATGCCCATGGTGGCGCTCCACTGGGAACACTATTTCCAGCACATCTGCCAGAAGTACAACCGCATCTACAAAGTCCCGATGCCCAAGGTAACTCCCCATGTCTGCCGCCACACTTATTGCTCCAACATGGCGAAATCCGGCATGAATCCTAAGACCCTGCAATATTTGATGGGCCACTCTGACATTGGTGTGACGCTGAACACCTACACCCATATCAGCTTTGAGGATGCACAAAAGGAGTTGGAGCGGGTGGCAAACGGCGAGTAGTAAAACCGCAAAACAGGCCCCATTTTACTACTCCGTTTACTACTTTTGTCAGGAAAGATGTGCGAATTTACGCCAGGATATGCCAAGGGAGCAACGGAAAAAGAGAATGCAAAACAGGCAGAAAGCCGGTTATATCAATACTTTCAAGGAGTTTTCGCAAGTGATTAAAATACTGTTCGTGTGCCATGGGAATATCTGCCGCAGCCCTATGGCGGAATTTGTGATGAAGGATCTGGTGCGGAAGGCCGGAGCCGATGAGCGGTTTTTTATTGCCTCGGCAGCTACCAGCACGGAGGAGATCGGAAATCCTGTCTATCCCCCTGCTCGCTGCAAGCTGGCAGAACATGGCATCGGCTGCGCGGGCAAGACTGCACGGCAGATGACAGCGGCAGATTATCGTGAATATGATCTGCTGATCGGGATGGACAGTGCAAATCTCCGGAATATGCGGCGTATCTGCGGTGGAGATCCGGAGGGGAAGATCCGCCTGCTGATGGATTTTACAGATCGGCCGGGCGATGTGGCGGATCCCTGGTATACGGGGGATTTTGAGACCACCTGGCGGGATATATCCGCAGGGTGCCGGGGATTGCTGGAATGGCTTTCCTGAAGGGCTGTGTCTGCGGCTTTTTGTGAATGATCATGTGCCGATGGGGAAGAAAATCCCGGGTAAGACCGCGCAGATGGAGGAGACAAGATGCTGGATATTTTTGAGATCCTGGGCCCGGTAATGGTTGGGCCCTCCAGTTCCCATACGGCAGGAGCCGTACGGATCGGGCGGATGGGGCGAACCTTGCTGGGCAGCGACCCCGTACAGGCAGATATCGGCCTGTACGGATCCTTTGCCGAGACAGGAAAAGGACACGGTACAGACCGGGCGCTGGTGGCGGGATTGCTGGGAATGCGCACGGATGACCTGCGGATCCCGGCCAGTTTTGACCTGGCAAAGGAGCACAAACTCCATTTTTCTTTCCGAACGGTGCAGTTGCGGGATGCCCATCCCAACACAGCGGTGCTGGACTTGGTGGGAAAGGATGGCCGGACCCTCTCCATGCAGGCTGCCTCTACCGGCGGAGGCCGTATACGGGTAGACCGGCTGCAGGGCGTGGAAGTGAATTTCACCGGAAATTTTCACACCCTGGTGATCCGCCACCGGGATGTAGCTGGTGAATTGGCGGATGTGACCCGGGAGCTTTCCCGGGCCCGGGTAAATATTGCCAACATGAGCCTTTGCCGCGCCCGGCGGGGCGGTATGGCTCTGACGGTGATCGAGACGGATCAAAAGGTGCCGCCTGTGGTGCGCCAGCTGATCCGGGAACTGCCGGGTGTGGAGAGCCTGACGTATTATCAGAAGGAGGAGGACTGAGATGGCACTGGATTCCATGCAGGAGATCTTTGATAAGTGCGCGGCGGGAAACCGCTCCTTCTGGCAGGTGGTGCAGGATACCGATGTGGAGGAACGACAGGTGAGCCCGGAGGAGTCCTGGCACAAGATGCTGGATACCTGGCGGGCTATGCTGGATTCTGCCGAGAGCTACCGGGGAGAGCGCCGGTCTCTCAGCGGTTTGGTGGGCGGCGACGGCCGGCTGATGCGGGAGTTCGTGCAGGAGGATTCCCCCATCTCCGGAGCTTTTATGGGAGAGGTCATCGCCACGGCCCTGTCCGTGGGAGAGAGCAATGCCTGTATGCGTAAGATCGTGGCAGCTCCCACCGCGGGTTCCTGTGGAGTCTTGCCTGCGGTGCTGGTGCCGCTGTACTGGCACAATGTTTCGGAGCAGGAGATCGTTCGGGCCCTGTATGTGGCGGCGGGGATCGGAGCGGTGATCGGGTACCGGGCATCCATCTCCGGCGCAGCCGGCGGCTGTCAGGCGGAGATCGGAAGCGCCTCCGCCATGGCGGCAGGGGCGCTGGTATCCATTCGCGGCGGGACACCCGCTCAAATCGGCCACGCAGCGGCCATGGCGCTGAAGAATCTCATGGGATTGATCTGCGACCCGGTTGCGGGATTGGTGGAGGTTCCCTGTGTAAAGCGGAATGTCATTGGCGCGGTAAATGCCGTCAGCTGCGCGGACATGGCCCTGGCGGGGATCGAGAGCCGAGTGCCTGTCGATCAGGTCATCGACTGTATGGGAGATGTGGGAGAGCGCCTGCCCCGGGAGTTCCGGGAGACTGCATTGGGCGGTTTGGCGGCTACGCCGTTCGGCAAAGCGGTTAAGGAACAGATGGATCGAAAATCGTGATAAAAAGACCGGAACAGGAAAAATCCTGTCCCGGTCTTTTTCATGACAGCCGGCGCTCTCATCTGCACAGCGGTGCAGCGGGCATCCGCCAGGTAGCAGAAGAGGAAATTCCCTGCATTGAGAACCACATGGCTGTTGGGTATGGGAGTCGACGGCCATACCGGCTTTAATGGGCCCAATGACCATTTCTTGTTGGGAACTCACAAGAAAACTCTTGCTGAGAGTACCCGGAGCGCTTCTTTGCATCCATTAATGGGGGTCCCACCGTGGGCGTGCAGAACATCATGCAAACCCGGCGCGTTGCAATGATGGTCTCCGGTGCCGAATTTTGCTGGAGAACCCCCCGATCACAGGGTGCTTTTGACGGCTGCAAAAAGGGCTCCCATCCGGTCTGGATGGGAGCCCTGCTGTTGTATTGGGTTACTGCACGGAGCGGGCGGCTTTGACCTTCTGGAACCAATCCTTGCCGTCCACGAACCGGGAGACTAGGAAAGAGACCACATAGTCGCCGGCGGAGTTGATCATGGTAGCGGGGGGGTCCACCAGGTTGCCGATGGTAATGGCAATGGGATACGCCACAGCCAGCTGATCCGGGAAGAACACGGAGCACATGATGAACTCGCCAATGTAGCCGCCGCCGGGGACACCGGACATGCCCACGGAAGAGAGAACTGCCACCAGAATGATGAGGATGAAGTCCCCTACGTTGTCAAAGGGCTTGCCGAATACACCAAAGAGGAAGGCAATCTTCAGCACGCAGGAGAAGCAGGAGCCGTCCATGTGCATGGTGGCGCCCAGAGGAAGCACGATCTCGCTGACATCCTTGGAGATACCGGATTCCTCCGCCACTTCCATATTGGTGGGGATGGTGGCAACAGAGGAGCAGGTACCCAGGGAAGTGATGGCGGGACGGGCAATGTGACGGAACATCTCGCCCACGGCGCCCTTGCCGCCGCCAAACCAGGCGAACAGCGGGAAAGCGGTAAAGATGTAAATGAAGCAGAGGGGATAATACACTGCCAGGGCCCGGACATAGTCTGTGGTGATCTGGGAGCCATATGTTGCAACCAGGTCGGCAAAGAAGCCGAAGAAGGCGATGGGAGCATAGTAGGTGACGATCTGCACCACTTTCATCATGGCGTCGGACAGGCTGGTGAGCAGCTGCGCCACCGGGCTGTCGGGGCCGGGGCCAAGGTTCACGCCGAAGCCGAAGAGAATGGCGAAGACGATCAGAGGCAGCATGGCGCTGCGGCTGAGCAGGGCGGAGAAGTCACCTACGGTGAAGAAGTTGACGATGAGATCCGGAATGGAGATCGGATCATCCACCACGCCCTCCGCCAGGTCGCTCCAGGGCACCAGGACCGGCGGAATCAGCTTCATCAATACGATCATGATGGCGGCGGCAATGGCACCGGTGATGACGAAGGTTAAAATGGTGGTGCCCATGATCTTGCCGGCACGCTTGCGGCTTTTCATGGTGGCAATGGAGCCGGCGATGGACGCAAACACCATGGGAACCACAATGCAGAACATCATGTTGATAAACAGGGTGCCCAGGGGCTTGAGAACGGTGGCGCCGGCTTGGACTACGGTTCCCTCCGCGTCCTTTACCTGGGGGAAGATCCAGCCCACAACAGAGCCCAAAACCATGGAACCCAGCATGACTGCCAGGAACGCATAGTTGCGGGCAACGGATTTCTTGGTAAGTTTGTTGCTCATACTCTCTCCTCCTAAAATGGTTTGGGGTTATCTGTATGGCCCAAAGGCCTTACATACCGGGAATCACCAGATCCTCGTCCGTGACCTCACCCTTGCACACAACATTGGTGGGGCCGGCAAGATAGAGGCTGGCAATACGGGAGTGGTCCCTCTGAGCGTCGATGATCAGTTGACCGCCGGTCATATCTACCTTGACGCCGTGGCCGGAGACCTTGCCCTGCAGAGTCAGAACCGTTACTAGAGAGCCGGTTCCGGTGCCGCAGGCGTAGGTAAAATCCTCCACACCCCGTTCAAAAGTCCGCTCAAAGATCCGATCCTCGCCGGTGATCTCGTAGAAATTGACATTGGCTCCCTTGGGGAAGGCGCTGTACCAGCGGATGGCCCGGCCCAGCTCCCGCAGCTCGTTTTCGTCGGCGTTTTTGAGATCATGATAGGGAACCACCGCGTGGGGGATACCGGGGTTTCCAAGCTCCACATAGGAGCAGGCATACTGTACGCCGTCCACCACCACCGGGCAGTCCAGCTTTACGGTGGTGGGATCGTTGAGACGGATCCGGTAGAGCCGCTGATCCATGCGCTGCCCCGTGACGATACCTGCCGTGGTTTCCACCGTCTGCCGCTCTCCTGCCAAGCCGTTTTCATAGCCGTAGCGGCAGATGCAGCGGGCGCCGTTGCCGCACATCTCTCCCACGCTGCCGTCAGAGTTAAAGAACAGCATCTTATAATCGCCGCCCTGGGTGGGAGCGTCCACCACCATCAATCCGTCGGCGCCGATGGACATGCGCCGCTCGCACAGCGTCCGGGCGATTCCCGGCAGGGCATCCACAGGCAGGTGTTCCTCCAGATTGTTCAGCACCACGAAATCGTTTCCGGCGCCGTTCATTTTCCAGAATTTCAAAATACCTTCACCTCACTTACAGCCGCGGCCGCCCTCTGGCTGAGAGTGCAGGCTGCGGCAGGAACAACATAAAAATATATTCTATTATAGCAGGACGGGCCGGAAAAAGACAATGGCGAATGTGCTGAAAACCTTGCAAAACCTGCGGGAGGCAAAAAGGGGCCGGAATGTTTGCGAAAACCTGCAGCATGTGATATGCTGTGGAAAAAGGAGGTGCCGTATGCCGCGGAAAAATACCAGAAATACCAGGGGACGGATCATCTCCGCAGCGTGGAAGCTCTTTTATGAACAGGGCTATGAGGAGACCACTGTGGAGGATATCGTTTTTGAGTCCGAGACCTCCAAGGGGTCGTTCTATCATTATTTTGACGGCAAGGACGCTTTGCTGGGTACCCTTGCCTATGTGTTTGATGAAAAGTATGAGCAGCTTATGGGGGAGATGTCCCCAGAGATGGATGCGGTAGAGAAGCTGATTTACCTAAATCACGAACTCTTTGCCATGATCGATGGCAGCATTTCCTTGGATCTGCTGGCCCGGCTCCTCTCCACACAGTTGCTGGCACGGGGCGAAAAGCACCTGCTGGACCGGAACCGGTACTATTTCAAGCTCCTACGCCAGATCGTGGAGGAGGGGCAGCAGGCGGGCAGTCTTCGCCGGGACTGCACCGTCAACGATATCGTCAAGGCCTATGCCCTGTGGGAGCGTGCACTTTTATACGACTGGTGCCTGTGCGGCGGAGAGTATTCCTTGGTAGCCTATACGGACCGTGTGACCCCAAACTTCCTGGCCGGATACAGCAGCAAAGCGAAAATTTAATTTTAGCATGGAATGATTTCTAAAATTCGTACAGTCGTTTCATAATTGAAAATACTATAATTTTTAAAAATAATACAGAACAGTGTATAGAATCAATTCTATACACTGTTCTGTATTTCGTTCTGGTAGGATCTGTGCTATGATAAGGAGCACTGAAAGCTAAAGGAGAGAGAGTATGACAACCGCACAACTTTGTATCTGCCTGGCTATTGCCGTTTATCTGCTGGCGATGCTGGGCGTCGGATTCTGGTTCGCCAAGAAGAACAACTCCGTAGATGACTTCTATCTGGGCGGACGCAAGCTGGGGCCCTTTGTCACTGCCATGAGTGCCGAGGCCTCGGATATGAGCAGCTGGCTGCTGATGGGCCTGCCGGGAGTGGCCTATCTTACCGGGCTGGCAGAGGCCAGCTGGACGGCCATCGGTCTGGCAGTGGGTACCTATCTCAACTGGCTGATCGTGGCCCGGCGGATCCGCCGATACTCCAACCATTTAGATGCCATCACCGTGCCGCAGTTCTTTTCCAAGCGGTGGGGAGACGACAAAAATCTCCTCTCCGCCATTGCGGCTGTGGTGATTATCATTTTCTTCATTCCCTATCTGGCCTCCGGCTTTTCCGCCTGCGGTAAGCTTTTTGCCAGCTTGTTTGGGGTGGAGTACATCACGGCTATGATCATCAGTGCCGCTGTCATTGTGATCTACACGGTTCTGGGCGGATTCCTGGCTGCCAGCTTCACGGATCTGATTCAGTCCATCATCATGACGGTGGCCCTGGTAGTGGTGCTGGGCTTTGGCGTCAGCACTGCCGGCGGTATGGATGCCGTCATGGACAACGCTCGTTCCCTGACGGGGTATCTGTCCCTGGTGCAGATCCACGATCCCACCACCGGCGGGGCCAATCCATACAGCCTGCTGACCATCTGCTCCCTGCTGGCTTGGGGCCTGGGCTATTTCGGTATGCCCCACATCCTGCTGCGGTTCATGGCCATTGAGGAGGAGAAGAAGCTGACCCTCAGCCGCCGTGTGGCCACCATTTGGGTGGTGATCTCCATGGGCGTGGCCATTTTTATCGGTGTGGTGGGCAACGGCATGACCAAGGCTGGTGCCATGGAGCAGCTGCCGGATGCCGAGACCATTGTGGTGCAGATTGCGAACCTCATCAGCAACCATGGCATGATTGCCGCTCTCATTGCTGGTGTCATTCTGGCCGGTATTTTGGCTGCCACCATGTCTACGGCAGACTCTCAACTGCTGGCAGCCTCTTCCTCGGTGTCTCAGAATCTCTTCGCGGAGTTCTTCAAGGTGAAGTTCAGCGGAAAGCAGGGAATGCTGGTAGCTCGGGGTACCATGATCGTGGTCTCTCTGATAGCAGCGTTCCTGGCCCGGGATCCCAACAGCTCTGTGTTCCGCGTGGTGTCCTTTGCCTGGGCCGGATTTGGCGCTGCCTTTGGCCCGGTAGTCCTGTTTGCGCTGTTTTGGCGCCGGTCTAACCGCTGGGGTGCTCTGGCGGGTATGGTGTCCGGCGGTGTGATGGTGTTTGTGTGGAAATATCTGATTGCTCCCATGGGCGGCGCTTGGGCTATCTATGAACTGCTGCCTGCTTTTGTGGTGGCCTGCATCGCCATTGTTACAGTGAGCCTTGCCACAGAACAGCCGGATGAAAAGATCACTGCGGCATTTGACGCGGTGCGTGGACGCTGATGGAGAAGCTGATCGCCCACATTATAATGTAATAGTAGATAGTAGCATGAAGCGGGGCGCGGATTCGTGTCCCGCTTTTCATTTGCAAAGATGCACGAAGGTAGTACCGAAATAAGGGATACCGATAGTGGATATTAGAAAAAGAGAAAAAGATTGTAAAAAAGCGTTGACAAAAGAGGAAGTCTTTGGTATTCTAACAAAGCTGTCGGCGCGGTGGAGACTGCG
>UMIY01027699.1_pt1 | contig 27215 bp, 27 predicted proteins | sample 1965921 | NCBI WGS metagenome assembly UMIY01 (sample SAMEA4836134, study PRJEB28245) | human gut metagenome | biome: gut microbiome; material: fecal sample | place: Denmark | collected 2008
CAAACTGATCCTTGACTGGGAAAACCTCAAACCGTTCGCTGTAGCGCTTCAGGTCATTCTTCTCCATCCTGAACAGACGGCCTACCTCTGCAATCGTGTAAAATTCCTTCATGTTGGGATAATCCAAATAAGGTACCATAATAATAACCTCCAATTAGAATGATTTAGGAGCAAGTTTGAATTGTGAAACGACTTAGATCGTATTTCACCGCTCCTTATTGTTATGTTGGTGAAATCATTTTATATCGCGCTAAAAAAGTTTGTTGAGGAGGCAGCAAAACCGATTGAACTGGGTACTGTGGCTTGATATTTCGTATCCGGCGCTCAATGCTTGCTTATTTCTTTGACCGCTACCAACAATTTCATGAAAGTAATCGAAAACCGTCCTCTATTTTCTAATAATTCAGGAATTTTCAGCGTATCTCCCTCCGATTTACACCACACTACACCAAAGCCAACCGGATGGAGTCCTAATAAAAGCCCCAGGTCGGGCCGGTACTGCCGGTCTGCCCTGCCTTGGGGCTTGTTTTTCTTGTTCTGGCTATTGGAGTGGCCATCAAGTGAAGCACATAGGCTTACGACAGGACTCTCATAAATTTTTCTTGACTGCATTTTGCCTTTCAAATACAATTTATACATCAGTTAATTTAATGGGTGTATGTATGACTTTTTCTGTTTGCCTGATTGCAGAACAGGTGGAGGTCCGGTTCTCCGACTGTTACTACCATTTCAAAGAATTCCAGAAGTCCCCAGACTACCGCCCCTACTGGGATAAGTGTATGGAGGCAGTCCGGGATTAGGAACTGCTTTCCCACATCATCTTCTGCAACGATTTGCTGCGCATCCCGCCAATCAAGATCTTTCTGTTATACTACGAGCAAGACTTTGTCCGCATTACCGGTCGGGAGAATACTGCTCTGGAGCCCTTTGTGAAAAGAGCCATCGGGGCCTTCTGGGGCATGGTGTTCAAATTTATCCTGGATTACCGGGGCCAGGAGAGCGTGTCTATTTCTCTGAATCACCGGTTTTTCGTGCGGACAGCCACCTGTTTTCAAAATCCGGTTCAGCCGGTGAAACTGGAGGGGTAATATAGAAAGTCTCACCAAATCCCAAAGCCATCAGTACGCCACCTGGCCTTTTGGGGCGGCTCCCGGAGCACCCAGGGGCAAAGCGTGGCCTGCCAAGATAACGGCCATTTGCCAAAGGGCTTTGAAAAAAGGACAAGCCATGTCGGGAAACTTTTCCAGGCACTGTCCGCAGTAGACTCAATGGACTGGAAAACTGGATTTCAGCAGGAAATAGAGGGGGCATTCTAATGTGGGACACAAAAAATGAGGTTTTGCAGGTACTTCACGATATAAGACAGAATGGGATACAGCGGCTGTATCGGGAGGATATAGTCACGCAAAAAGACGTTGTTGTCCCGGATTCCAGGGAACTGCGTACGGAAATTGTGGCGGAGTATCTTCTGTCTTATCCGGAATTGTTCGAGACGATTCACCGCATCACCAGAAAAAAGTCCTACGTAACATCCTCCCATAGCGGAGTATTTCGAAATACGGCATCCAACCGAGTGGAAGAACGTATCGCCTATGAGCTGCGGAATATTCAACACTTTCCGGACAGTCTGGGTGAGGTGCTGGATTACCAGATTCCGCTCAACTCTGTGAGAGGAGACGGCGCCGGTGCTATTGACTTAATCTCAGATGATGGATTCACCCTCTACCTTCTGGAACTCAAGCGATGGGATGCAAAAGATACTCTGCTTCGTTGTGTACTGGAAATCCTGACCTACTGGCTACTGGTCGACCGGGACAAGTTGGTGCGGGATTTTCTGGGCAGCCGTGCAATCCGCATTGTGGTACCGGCACTCCTGATTTTTAGCGGGAGCCAACAGCACCAGGAACTGGATGCCCACAGGCCACACCTTGCCGCTCTGATAAACGCTTGTAATGTACGGGTCTTTCTTCTGGAACGGACGGAGGACGGATATAGCTGCCGTGAATACAAAGGAGTTTAACATCACGGTCCTGCGCGGAGCAAACCAAATCGGCGGAAATCTGATCCAGGTGACCTGCGGCGGTACGAAACTCCTTCTTGATGCCGGGGAAACGCTGGAGGGGGATGCCGCTATCCCGCCCCAGGCCGCCTGGCTGATGGAACCTGGTGGCTGTGACGCTGTCTTCCTTACCCATACCCACCGGGATCACATGGGCCTGGCAGAACAGGCCCACCCGGACATTCCCCTCTACCTGGGCCGCCGGGCATGGGAAATATTGCGGACATCCAATGACTTTATGGGCCGAAAGACACCGAACCCAGCGGGGTTTTTGGAACATGGGAAACCCATCCGGGTGGGTACGCTGATTGTTACGCCGTACCTGTGCGACCACTCTGCCTTTGACAGCTATATGCTCCTGGTGGAGGGAAACGAACAGTCCCTGTTGTACACCGGGGACTTCCGGGGCCATGGGCGTAAGTCTTTTGCTGCCCTTCTGCGGCAGCTGCCGGAGCAGGTGGATTTTCTGGCCTGTGAAGGGACCAACCTCTCCCGCCAAGCTCAGGAGGTCTGGAGTGAGAAAGAATTAGAGGAACGCGCGGTAGTCTGGATGAACCGCTGCCAGGGGCCAGCCTTTGTATTGCAGGCTGCCACGAACCTGGACCGTCTGGTGACCTTTTATCGGGCGGCAAAGCGAAGCAATCGCATCTTTCTGGAGGACCTGTATCAGGCGGAAATGGCTGTCGCCGCCGGACCCAGCATCCCCCAACCGGGTCAATTCCACGATGTGCGGGTGTTTCTGCCATCCAGCGTATCAGTGGGAAGCACACGTTATCAGCGGTTTTGCGGCTACAAAAGTGCCAAGATCAGTCGAGCCAACATCCCCGTCGGTAGCGTGATCTGTATTCGTCCCTCCATGCAGAAATGGCTGGAAAAGCTAGGACAGCGGCTCCCGCTTACAGACAGTGTATTGTTCTATTCTCTGTGGAGCGGATATCGGGAGAAACCGGAGATGGATGAGTTCTTGGCCCGGTGCCGGGAAATGGGAATCAAAGAGGTAACGCTCCACAGCAGTGGACACGCCACACCGGAAGAGATCCGGCAGCTGCTGGATCGGGTCCATCCAAAGAAAATTATTGCCATTCACACCCTTTGTCCGGATTGGTTTGAGAAGGAGGGCAACACATGAAACATTTGGATCGATACCGCGGCTGTCTGCTGGGCGGTGCGGCAGGGGATGCCCTGGGCTATCCGGTGGAGTTTCTCTCCTTTGCAGACATTCGGGAGCAATACGGGCCCGCCGGTATGACAGATCATATCCTGCAAAACGGCGTGGCGCAGATTTCTGATGACACACAGATGACTCTGTTCACTGCCAACGGCCTGCTGTACACTGAGACCCGCCGGCGGATCGGTGCGCCGGGAGGCGGCTCTGTGACGGGCGCGGTGGCCGCCTGTTACCGAGACTGGCTAAAAACCCAGCTGGAGCCCTTTGGCCTAGGGGCGCACGATCACACTGCTTGGTTAATGAACAGCCCGGCGCTGTACGATCGCCGGGCTCCAGGCAATACCTGTCTGGATGCGATTGCCCAGGGAGCCTGTGGAACGATGGACCGGCCTATCAACCGGAGCAAAGGCTGCGGCGGCATCATGCGGGTAGCACCGGCGGGACTCTGGATGACGAAGCCGGACGGCGCTGGTCTGTTGGCCGCCCGGCTGGCCGCGCTCACCCATGGCCACGAGCTGGGGTATATCCCCGCCGGGGTTCTTGGCTACTGCGTCAGCGCCCTGGCCCACGAGGAGGCGGACTCTGTTCTGGAGGCAGTGCGGGGCGGCCTGGACTGGGCAGGCCGGGAATTTGCCGGAGCACTGCATCTGCCGGAACTGGTCGCTCTGGTACAGAAGGCCATGCATCTGTCTGAAAAGGACACAGAGGACAGCGATGCCATCCGGGAACTAGGCGAGGGATGGGTTGCGGAGGAGACTCTGGCCATTGCCGTTTACTGTGCCCTGAAATATGAACATGACTTCGAGTGGGCCCTGATCGCAGCGGTAAACCACGATGGTGACAGCGACTCCACTGGAGCGGTGACAGGGAATCTGCTCGGAGCACAGCTTGGTCTTACAGGCATTCCCTCTAAATACCTAGAACATCTGGAATTGAAATCTGTGATCCTGGAACTGGCGGATGACCTGTGCCAGGGTGTACCTCCCTCCTATGGGAAGCAGTTCTTGCCACTGGTTCATGCAGCGGGCACGCCGATGTCAGAACCGGAATCGGAATCGCCGGAGATAGCTGTCTGGGACGCTAAATATGATACCGCGACTTACATACCGAAAAACATTGGCTGAGTTTTCCCTGTCAGGAAATGCTGTAAAGCGTTTGGCTTGCTGAATAAGTGAGCCAAACGCTTATTATTTTAACCTGCCTTGACTGTTATGACGTGTTTGTAGAGAGCTTTAATGCGGCAATAAAACAACCCAGTTCTTGTCCTTCTTATAAAGTGAAATCGTTTCGTATCACGTTATTTCATTAGAATGTTCTCCTCACAAACAAGCTTATTGAGCGGAGGAATTTCCGCAATCGAGCTGCTGTTTGGTAATGTAATAGGGTTTACGCCTTGCTTGTCAAACTCTTCGTATAGTTTCTTTAATTTTTTGTCACTCACATCCAATTTTCGCGCAGCATTGTCTAATGTAGCGGAGTCACTCACTTTTCGCAGCAGAGACAGCATTGGTTCCCTCCTCTTCTCCTTTTTGACCTTCCTAATGGCTGATACGGCATCTTCATACCGCAGGTGGGTACCGCTGCAGGGGAACATTCTATTCAAGTAGGAACTGATCACCAAAGCCGCCTGACCTGATGCTGCCTTCAGAATCTTGTTATTGCTTTCCAAAGCCCTTTTACCAAGCGCACGCTTCAAACTTGGGCGCTTCAACTGGGCCTCCAACCTTAAGATAGCCAAGTCGTCTAATCTCTCCGGACAGCGGCCAGTCATCTCCAGCTGATTGATCTTGTCGTAGCAAAGAAACGACGCCTGTTTGCATCGGATACAATATGTATGCTGATTTGCCCGTTGGGGATCTTTGGCCTTTTTCTCGTTATTTTTGAAGTGATCTACCTGATATTTGGGAATCAGACAAGATTTTTTCAAAATACGGAGGTAGGCGTCCACGTAGTCTTGACTGCAAAAGACCATGTTGCATGTCAGATCACAGCGGCTGATAGGCATATTCTCTAGTTTCCCGGGGATACACATCTCCTCCAGATAGTGGTTCAAGTGCTTTTTTAGTGCTTTATAGGACTCCTTGTCGTAATGATAGAGTTCCGTAGGGATGTTCGAGCCCAATATGCGGCAAGGCTCAACTATGATACTAACACGGTAAGTATTCCGTTTTTTGATATGGTAGAGTATAATCTGGACACCAGGTATCTGTTTGTCGCGCAGAGTATAGGATTCTTGTCCCTTTTTATTGTGAAATAATTGACCTCTGGTGCGCATTTGATTAAAAACTTCATTAAACTGATTTTTATCCAGAGTCTGGCTGAGTTCAAAGGTATGAATCCCAACTTCGATATATTTCAACATTTTCATTTGTGCCTCCTTGCTTTCTGACAATAGGTGCAGCGTCCGCAGGGCTTATCCAATTTCTCTCCTAGGGCCAGCAGCATTCTCTGGACCATACAGCCTTTCTCATCGTCGGCATATTCCTTCATCTCATCAAGCGCCCTCAAAGAGTGCTCCAATGCAGCGGGATCTTGACTTTGCTCAATCACCCGTCGATTAAGGTCATAGTCGGACTTCCGATAAAGCAAAATACACCGAGCCTTGCCCCCATCACGCCCTGCCCGTCCAGCTTGCTGATAGTAGTCGATGATAGATAACGGGAGATTGTAGTGGATAATCAGGCGAACATCTGATTTATTGATGCCCATACCAAACGCAGATGTGGCCACCATAATACGGCGCTCTCCACTCATAAAAGCCTGCTCATTCCTCTTGCGCTCCCCGTTTGATAGATTGGAATGGCAAATGGATACCTGTTTGGGGTACCACTTCTTGACTAGATCATAGATTTCTTTGGTCTGCGCCCTGGTATTGCAATAGATAATGCAGGAACCATCGCCAGACTTGCTATATTGTTTGAGCAGACGTTTCAGTTCCTTCTGGCGTTTTTCCTCCGAAACAAAAGAATAGACAGAGAATGTAAGCTTTGGACGGTAAAGACTGATCTCGTATTCCTTGATATGTTTCATGTGTAAAAGCTCTTTTATCTTCTCCCGGTCTGAAACAGGCGCGGTAGCTGTCAAAGCAACCACCTGCGGTCTGCGAGGCAGTTGTTTCAAAAAATCACCGATCTCCAGATAGGCTGCACGAAAGCCATAACCCCATGAGGTCACACAGTGGCATTCGTCTACCACCAGAAGGGATACCGGAATGTCCGACAGATCTAGTTTCCATAGAGACTCTGGAGTAGTGTAGAGAATAAGATAGCCATATTGTTTCAGCGCCCTTTGAATACCGAACTCATCATATGACATGCAATCAGATGCCAGAGCCCCCACACTGAGTTGTCTCTGTTGGAGTTGATCAACTTGATCATGGAGCAGAGACAGGGTTGGAACAATTACGATGGTTAGCCCACTCTCCATGATCGCGAGTATCTGAAAAATTGCTGACTTGCCGAAAGATGTAGGCGCAATCATAAAAAGATCTTGGCCATCCAGTCCATCTTTGATTGCATTGACCTGTTCCTTCTTCAACTCGCCTTTGATCCCAATCGTATCTGCCACTTGTCTGATTGTTTTCTTGATACTCATAAAAGCATTCTCCTTCCAAACAATTTATAAATATGGTTGTTGGCAAATCAAAAGATAATAGTATAAAACTCGCGCCGGATTGGCGTGAATGTAACTAAGAGGACCTGTTTACATTCACGCCAATCCGGCGCGATACTTTCTCTCCTATGACGCTTTTCCTCAAAGAATTTTTGATCCATAGTATTGCGCAATAGAAAAGTCAATGGAGTCGCAATACTATGGATCAAAAATTCTTCTCAGAAAATGCGTTTTGGTTATTATTTCTTTTGGTTCACTCAATCTGAAAAATTGATGTAAACTTATGTATATGATAAGTTCAGGTGGAAATGCGATTAAAAATGGGCAAAGAGAATGTGTGTATTATGTCTGGTCGGTCAAGCCAGCACTGCGTTACACGGCTATTCCCCTTCTACAATCTTTTTCTTTGCCAGCTTATACATATCACTGGAAATCACCCCTGTCTCGAAAAGTCTCTGGTTAATCTGCAATTCAATTTCCTTAATGCACTCTCTCGACAATTCATATCCTGATGTAATCATTTTGCGAGCTCCTCTCATCTTTTTACAGATGTTGGGCTGCAAATCAAATTGTAATTGCACATTGGGTTCTTTCTCAGCAGCGCTGATCCCGTCTCTCCTGTTGGTGGTTCGATCAAAAAAGAAAAGTCCCCCGATAGGCATAACTTTGCCCATCGGGGGTATAGTTGTATATTTATATATGCTCCAGAACAGAGAACAGCTGGAACAGGGAACACGTTGTGAAATAACTCACTTTTTACGTTCTTTCGGATCACTCATTCACTTTAATTTCTCTGTAATCTTTGATTTCAAATCTTGCGATAAAAATTCCATATCGCTTATTTCAAAAGCAACTGCATTTATGGGGGATTTGTATCCCTTGATTCGCATCCTTTTGGGACCTATTATATAATCCAAATCTAAACCTATGACATAATCATACAGCCATTGGCCGCCGCATTTCTCTGCAAACTTGTCTAAAAGCTTCACAAGTTGTTTTATTGAAATTCGAATCGCAAAAACATCTTCTGGCGCTTCATTCTGCGGTAATTTATTGATTTCGCCCCACATATCTGACTTAGCATTTTCTTCAAAGATAAATTTATCTGGAAATCCTTCATCAATAATTTTAACCAGCGCACTTTCAAATTCTTCTTTTACTCTATTTTCTTCATTCAGATCTTCTTGCTCCACAAAGTCCGAAGTGCTGGGTATTTTACACCCAGGAAGTAATATAGAGTACCACTCATTTTCGATTTCAGCCGCCTGATCCTGTTCCAGATCTTGTTCCCTAACACAGGCCTTCAAGAATAGATGAAGGGCCAGCAACTGCATAGAACTATAATACCTTTCTGCTGCCTTTATTTTAACAGCACTGTTCTGGTTATGGGAATCAATCATTTCATTATATCTGGAAAACTCATCCCGAATCATTTTTTCCCATTTTTCTTTCTGGTTGGACTTTCGAAATATATAGCGGGCATAACGTATTACAGAGACCCTGACATCATTCACACCCCATTTGCAGTCAGAGGTCGCCAGGTCCTTCCCCTCGATCTCTACTGGCGAAGTCAACACCTGATTTCGAGATGCCCCATAGATCACCATGCTTATCCATCGGTTCATCTGCTGCAGACGCTTGCCTTCTTTTCCACGCAGGAACCAGCTGTAAACCATCAGGGTGGTGTCCCGGTACTGAGGCAGCATTCGTTTATTGTGGCCTTCAAGTTTTAAAAAGGCCCTGTCTGTAATCTTCTCGTCGCTGGCTTCCCTTGGAAGAACTGGAGTATATCTACACTCTATCGTTTTCCCACCGCACATCTTTTGTTGAAGTGTAGGTTCAGTAGGATCCAATGCTAAAGAACGAACAACTCGTTCCAGTACCTCCCCTGCAAAGAGTGCCTGCTTCACAAATATGATAGGAGCGCGCCGCTGTAGTGGGGACAAAAACTGCATATAATATCCAGCAGATACACGTGCGCAGTACCCCGCCAAAACAGATGCCACGAAACGCAGCATTTCCCGCTTGGCGTCCGGAGTCGCCCCACAGGAGTCCAACAGGGCGCACATCGCCTCCATTCCATTTCGTTCCCTATTTTTCTTTTCTTTCTTTTTATAGCGATCTTTGACACAGGGTAACCCCACTAGAACGTCAATTTTCTTCTTTTTAACAGATTGGTCTTCTGATTGCTCTTTATATTTTTTATAGCATTTTTCAACTTCCTTTTTGGCTGCATAGCTCTCCTCTTCCAACCATCCCCCTTTTTTCTTTTGCTTCACCGCATAACCCCAGGCACCATTGTCATATTTCCAGGTATAGAGTTTCACCTTTTTGACTTCATCCATAAACTGACACCTCCGGGAACCTTCATAAATTCAAGCAAAACAGTGTTCTGATTTCTGTTCCTTGGCAAAGAACACATGTACAAGCCTATTTTGGCATAAAAATGTATCTATTTCAAGGTCTAACCGCTGTCAAGTGAAAGGCTGCAATGAACACATCCACCAGCGAAACTGGTGGATGTGTTCATTTATACAATAATCCGCTGGAATCAGATGATTCCAGCGGATTTCTGGTTGTGGTATGAGGACTTGAACCTCCGACCTCCAGGTTATGAGCTGCCGTCGGTTTATCCGTTCGCTGCGGTTCAACGCTTTCCGGGCATTTTGCGACCCGAAATAGGCCAAATCCCGGAGGTTGTGTTCTCTCTGTTCCTGCCCAGTTTTTCCGATTCTGGGTCAGAATTTGGGTCAGCCAATGTTTTCATGCGTTGCACCTCCTGGCAGCAACACACCATACCACATACTGTGTGGAATAGCTATAGGGCATGTTGATTAATTTGCTGATAAAAAGTAAAAAAATAGAAAAGTGTGACAACTACTGTCTACCAGATATGCTATAATAAACTCAGCATCAATCCTCAAAAGCCAAAAATTTTTGCGGCGACACATCCAGTACTGCGGCAATGTCAAACAAAGTGTCTAAGGACAGTGCTTTGGAGATGTTGGGAGCCTCCAGGTGTCCGATATAAGCAGGGGTCAGACCAACCTGCTCCGCAAGTTCCTCCTGGGTCAGTCCTCGGAGCTTGCGGTAGTAGGCGATCTTCAGCCCAATCTGACGGTATTGTTCAGCATAAATGGATTTCATAGTCGATTCCTCCATATGTAACTATGGTAGCGAATCGTGACAGAAATTGACATGATCCAATAAATATATTATTATATCTCTTAGATAGTTTTATGTGTTTGTTAGTACATAACTATCTACAGGAGGATTTCCTATGGACAGTACGACGCTGAAAACTGACCGCATCTTAAATATCTATTCCCGACTGGTCAACGGCGATACTCTGCGAAAAAAAGAGCTTGCGCAGCAATTTCATGTCACGGAACGGAGTGTTCAGCGTGACATGGAGTCGCTGCGCTGTTTTTTCACAGAGCAGGGGTTGCAGCAAGATATCGTCTATGATAAAACGGCGAAGGGGTACCGGCTGGAGAGCCCTGCTCATGCTCCGTTGAACAACAGCGAGATTCTGGCTGTCTGCAAGATTCTGCTGGAGAGCCGCTCCATGCGGAGGGACGAAATGTTTCCGATTCTGGACAAGCTGATCGCCTGCTGTGTCCCGGAGAGAAGCAAGCAAGCGGTGACGGAACTACTGGCCAATGAAAAGTATCACTATGTGGAACCCCATCACGGGAAAAACCTTTTGCCTGGACTGTGGAAAATCGGCCAGGCAGTGCAGAACCATCAGATGATGGAAATTCAGTATGAGCGATTGAAGGAACCCAAGCTGGTACGCCGCCGGGTGCTGCCGGTGGGGATTATGTTCTCGGAGTACTACTTCTATCTGACCGCTTTTCTGGAGGACAAGACGGAGTTTGATAACCCGGATGACATATTCCCCACCATATACCGAATTGACCGGATTCGGGACTTCAAGGTACTGGAGGCGCATTTCAAGGTTCCCTATAAGGAGCGGTTCCAGGAGGGCGAGTTCCGCAAGCGGGTTCAGTTTATGTACGGCGGCAAATTGCAACGAATCAAGTTTCGCTACACCGGCCCTTCTATTGAGGCTGTTCTAGATCGCCTGCCTACTGCACAAATCCTCAATCAGGACGAAACCGGCTGGATCGTCACCGCGGAGGTATTTGGAAAGGGAATTGAGATGTGGCTGAGGAGCCAGGGAGATTTTGTTTTGATGCAAAATTTGGCGGAAAGAAGAAAAAAAGAGTAATATACAAATTATCCATTCTTTAATAGTATTGGGTTATATGATTTTGGAGATCAAGATGTAAGTTCCCACATGATATAATCATCATGAGGATTTTCCATTAAAGAATTATGTATCGGGGGAGTTCCGTTGGGCGATATAAATATTAACATGATTCGTAATGATCAAAATTTGAAGCCTGTATTTTATAACGATAAGTGTGATAAGTATGACTATTTAATTGCTGTCGGCTGTGGCGCAATTGCTGGATTAATTGATATTTTTTTAGTTGGTGCCCCTACTGATAGCAAATTACAAGGATGGACAGATGCACAGGTAGACAAAACAGTAATGGCTTTTGCCAAAACTTGTGGCTGGTCACCCAGAGAAGGAAAAGAAAATAGTGTTGCCAGTGCAATTGGTTTTTTGGAGAAAAAGTTTCCTGTGAATTATGACCAGCGCCATTCTGGAGATGTGGATGGACTGTTTACTATGTCTACAAAGAACCATCACATGAAATCATTGGCGCATTCGCCGGATATTATTGGATTGTTCTTCTCTATTCTAAACCAGTTTACTTCAACATCGTCTTTCTTGCACAATGGTCAGTTGATTACAATTCAGACGGAAACATACGAATTACAAGGACATAACTTCATATCAAAACTATTTTGTGGAGTAGCGAACTGGTTCGGTCATATCATGTCTGATGTTGCTGGTAGCTCTGGCGCATCTGGCAGAGGAAGTGGTGTAGTTATTCCGTTCTATGAGCTATTCCAATTGTGTGATTTTGGTAGCTTTCAGGTTGGTCAAGATAGAAACACCTTGGCAACGGTAGCTACTAAAGTGTTTCAAGAGGGATACGATGCACGATTTGGTCTTACGATGGCTATTCCAGTTGTCCTTTGTGACTTGTCAATAAAGCTGATTTGGGCAATCAAGCACTACTTTTATCATAAGAGACCGTTGCATGAATGCATCCCGACCAAAAGACATGATGATCTAAGAATCATGCTTATTATCGGAGACGGTACATTGTGTCTGATGGATGGCGCTGATGCAGCAATTCGATCTGGAGGCAATTGGGTAAACTTTTTCCTGCGATTAAATATTGTTGCATGGTATCGGTTGGTCTTTCTGGTATTTAGAGAAGTTTGTATTCGTTTGGGCATCAGCTTCCCGTTACAAAAACAATTGGATGCTTATATTAGAATCAACGAAGCCCTGGCATTGTATTTAACTCAGCTTGAAAAAATCGATTTTGAGCTTTTCAAGAAAGAAACAGAGCAGTACAACCGGATGCTTACCATGATGGAAGCAACCAACAACGACGATGAATTGAATACTTTGTTGAAGAGCGAATATAAGGCACTTGGTATCGAACTCCCGTATAGTGGAGATTTTGACGATTTTATGAATGATACTTCGTCAGTATTGGAGTTCAAGTGATGTTTAAGTGTGATAAATGTGGTCAGTGTTGTAGAAATCTGCACAAGTCTCCAATATACGAAGAATTACACAATGGAGATGGCATTTGCAAATTTCTAAACGGAAATTTATGCTCAATTTACAAGACAAGGCCCCTTATATGTAGGGTAGATGAGAGCTATGATGCATTTTTTAAAGAGCAGATGAGCTATGAAGAATACATACAGCGCAATTATGAGTGCTGTAAAATATTAAAAGAAGAGTAGGAGGAATTGTTTATGCCATTACCGATTTGGTTAATTCCAGTAGCATTAAAAGGGGCGGCTGTTGTTGCAGGCGCGGCAGGAGTAGGTGCGGCGGCACATGGTGCAAAGAAAATGAAAGATGCGAACGATACTATGAAAGCTGCCCAAAGTCGCCACGAAAGAAATGTGGCAAGATTCGAGAAAGAGAACGAGACAACGACTAAAGATATGGATAAGCTCGGAAAGTTAGAGCTTGAAATCCTTCATAGTTTCAGCGAATTCTCAGATGTATTTGAGCAGATAAAAAACAGACCGACTTTTGAAACATATTCAAAAAATGGTGTATCCCTTCCAAAGTATGATGGCGAAAAAATTAAGGAAGTATCTGTTGGTGCAGGGGTTCTCCTTGGCGGACTTGGTGGAGCAGGATTAGGTGCTGCTGGCGGCTTTGCTGCAGCAGGTGCGACTACGGCTGCTGTTATGGCTTTGGGTACCGCGTCTACTGGAACTGCCATTGCATCGCTGAGTGGAGTTGCTGCGACTAATGCTACACTTGCCCTTTTGGGCGGTGGCACTCTTGCAGCAGGTGGCGGTGGAATGGCGGCTGGTGCCGCTGCTTTGGGCGCTGCAACATTAGGTGTTGGCTTGCTGGTTGGCGGTATCATTTTCAGTTTCACAGGTGGAAAGCTATCAGACAAGGCAGATGAAGCATGGGCGCAAATGAAAAAAGCTGAGGAGAAAATCAATACTATTTGCAATTATCTTGTTGATTTGCGTTCAACTTCTAATAAGTATTATGAAACGCTTTCTAAGGTAAATAGTATTTATGAGAGACACCTCAACGGATTAAAGAACATCGTTACCATGCTTGGACATACAGATTGGAATACCTTTACCCAAGAGGAAAAGAAGTTGACAGAAAATACTGTCCTTCTTGTTGGACTGCTCTATAATATGTGCAAAGTTGAGTTGGTTATAAAGAGCAAAAACGAAAGTAATATTAACACAATCAACAAAGCAACTGTAGAGGTTTCTATCAATAACGCAAATGCTGTATTGGCAGACAAGTTTAAATTGTAAATTTCATAGTAGATGTTAGCGCCCGGCGAAAACATAGACAAGCCAAAGATGGATAAGGTAGGATAAATTTAGGAAATTAAAAGAGATACTGAAACAGCCGCAAGTCATCAAAAGCGATGACTTGCGGCTGTTTCATTTGCTCCGTACCGGTAGTGCCCCTGGGGGTTCAGTTTGTTTCCCTATGAGATGGAGCACTTGGGCACCAAGAAAAGAAATCCCACGGCGTTGTCCCTGTGCGGACTCGTGTGAGACGATTGAGCGCAGGACGTCTGCCCTCTCCCCCTCACGCCAAACTGCCGCAAATGTGCGGTTCTTGTATGCGAAAAGCGAGGATAGAAAGCTTAGGCCATGTTTGAAAAATGACAATCATATCCTACATACAGTGTCTGGAAACACAGATACGTCTGTCCAGTGGCCGGAAACAGTATGCCGCTGCGATCTCCTATCTGAAAAACTCCGGATATACCCAGGCGGCAGGGATGCGGCGCTGGCGCGGCGGTGGCGGACGGCCTATCCCCGCCGGCGCAACATGCTGGACGAGCTGGTGAAGGCGGGGTATTAGAACGCCGTGGATATGACAGCAGATGGAAAAGGCGCCTCATGTCCCCCTCTGCTCTGCCCAATTTCCCGGTCTTCCAGCAGTCTTCCAAATGTCCACCGCATTTACCACGGGAAGGCCTTGAACCCAAAAGCCTACCGCTTTCTCATCAGAATGACGAATATCTGCCACAGATATATAGCAGCAACCTTTCAGGGAGAAAAATCCGGTGTTTCCCCTGTTTTTTGCTGCTTGTCAACAGGTCCTTTGCGAAAGTGGTCCCGCCAATGAAAGGGAATTTTTTCTATTAATGTTAATATCAAGGAGTATTCTGCTTCATTCTGCGAGAAGTTTTCTTTTTTCTAAGTTTAACAAAGCCAATCGTTACTATATTTCTATCTTCGGCAACTAGAAAAGGAATTGACATCGTTTGACAGTTTTGCTATCATAAAAACAACGATACCAAAAAATTATTTTCTAAAATAGGAAAACTTGTGCGATATGAACGAAACAAGCAGCTATCTTCAGACAGTGGGCCGCGCCCTGGAGATTCTGGAGCTGATTGGTCGGTTTCCCGGCTTGACGCTCAGTGAACTGGCCCGCCGCACCGGAATGAATACGACTGTCATCTACCGCCTATTGTTTACGCTGAGCACCGTCGGTTTTTTGCAGCAGGAGCCTGGCGGAAAACGGTATTATCTGGGGGACAAGACCCTACTGCTGGGGGTACAAAGTCTGGACAACCGGGAAATCAAACGAATCGCTCAATATTACATGTGGGACCACTATGAGCGTACCGGGGACACCTGTATCTTAACGGTGCCCTGCGCAGGACAGAGCATCTGCATTGAAAAAATCGGCTCCCTTCGGGACAGCTCCAGCGCTGTGCGTGCGGGAGGTGTCTATCCTCTGCACAAGGGCGCCTCCAACCGGGTGTTGCTGGCTTTTCTCCCCGCTGGAGAGCAGCAGCGCTACCTGGATGACCTGGGGATGGACCCGGACAGCCGGCAGCAGCTCCAGGCGGAGCTGGACACCATTGTCGTCCGGGGATATGATTTCAGTGTGGGACTGCTGACGCCAGACCGGTTTGGGCTTGGCTTTCCAATTTTTGACCGCTCCGGCCGTTTGGCCGGCGGTTTCAGCACCGGCGGCTACATCGCCGGCCTGACTGAACAGGACCGGCAGGAAATGATTCTGCGCTTCCAGGCTGTCGCCGCCCGGATCAATTTGGCGATGGGTTCACCTTCCACGCTGAATGAATAAAAACGGGAGTCTTCCCGTTTTCTTTTCCTTTCGTTTTTTCTCAAATAGAAAAAGTATTCTTATAATAGAAATTATTGGGCTGGACCGATCTGTGTTCTGACCGTCCGAGTTGGGGCTCCAATGCAGCGCGTGTGGCAATCGAGTTTTATTTTTTCTCTCTGTATTTCCTGAAATAGAAAAGCATTTACGGTAATCGCTTTTCTTCTCCCTCTGTGGGGAGAAGTGAAAATAGATTAAAACCCAAATACGAGGAGGAATGTCTATGCAGACCCGAGAAGAACTAAAGCAGAAGTACAAAAAGCAAACCTTTATTTCCGCCTTTGAGCCGTGTACGCTGATTCCAGGGATCCTGATTGCCTTTCTGGTGGGAGCCGTGTGCATGAACATCATCGGCAAGATGGGGACAACGCCCAACACCTCCCTGCTGGGCGCCATTGTAGCCATGCTGGTGGCCCGAATCCCGCTCAACGCCTGTCTAAAGTACTGTAACCTGGAGCGGCAAAACCTGCTGCAGACCATTGCCTCCGCCGCCGGTTTCTCTGCCGCCAACTGCGGCTTCATCGCGGTGGCCATGCTGTTTCTGATGGGGGAGGCCGACTCCATCCTGATGATGGGGGTAGGATGTATGATAGGCACCTCCATCTCCATCTACATCATCGGCCGGATCTATGATTCCGCCATCTTCCCGGCCCAGGGCGCCTGGCCTCCCGGCGTGGCCACCGCCACCGCCATCCAGGCCGGCGACGAGGGCGGCAAGAAGGGCCGCCGACTGCTGGAGGGTCTGGTTATCGGCGTAGTGGGGAGCTACTTCAAGCTGCCTGTGGCCGGCATCGGCATCGTGTTCATCGCCAACATCGTGGCTATGACCGGCCTGGGTGTGGGCCTGGTCCTGCGAGGCTTTTCCACCCAGCTCTTCGGCTTTGACCTGGGCGCCACCAACATCCCCTCCGGCGTGATGATTGGGGCTGGCATGGTGGCTCTGGTCCAGTCCGTGGTGACGGTGGTCAAGGGACACAAGTCTGCCTCGGAGCAGAAGATCCAGGTGACCGTATCCCAGGACTCGGCGAAAAAGAGCCTCGTTCTTGCACTGGGCCTGTATGTGGGTGGCGCTGTCCTTCTGGGTGCGCTTACCGGCATCTTCGCCCAGATGTCTCCTGCCCTTTCTGTGGTCTGGGTGCTCTGGTCTGCTTTTTCTTCCCTAGTGGCCATGGTGCTGGTGGGCATGGCGGCCATGTACTCCGGGTGGTTCCCCGCCTTTGCCATCACCACCATTTTTATGACCTTCGGCATCCTCATGGGCTTCCCGACACTACCTGTGGCCATCCTCACCGGATATGTCAGCTCTGTAGGCCCATGCTTTGCTGACATGGGCTATGACCTGAAGACTGGCTGGATTCTCCGCGGCGAGGGCAAAGACCAGGCCCGGGAACTCCAGGGCCGCCGGGAACAGGTAAAGATCGAGCTGCTGGGCGGCATTATCGGCATCGTGGTGGTACTCATGTTCGCAAATATGTATCTCTCCCAGGACATTATGCCCCCCATCAGCTATACATTTGCTGCCACCATCCAGGCGGGGGCAAATATGGACCTGCTGCAGGAGCTGCTAATCTGGGCTATCCCCGGAGCCATTATCCAAATCATCTTCGGAAGCAAGATGGTGGGCGTTCTCTTTGCCACCGGGCTGCTGTTGAACAACCCGGTCTACGGGATCGGCGTCCTGCTGGCCATTGTGGTGCGCATGATTTTCGGCACCAAGTTCATGGAGGTCCGGGACTCCGGCCTCATCGCCGGAGACGGTCTATACGGTTTCTTCAGCAATCTGATCAAATCTATGATGATGTAACAGCACTGCCGGCCCTGCCCCCTGTGCTCCTCCCGGAGCAGCGGTGGGACACAGGGGGAGGCCGGAGAACACAGGTAAGAAAGGGCGTGTACTACATGTTAAAAGAACCTATCCTTCTCACAGAGGACTCTGTCCGGTACGCCATGCTGGGCGGCTCGATCTTAGGCGGGGGCGGTGGAGGTTCCGCAGAGTCCGGCGGACAGACCGGACGCCTAGCGGTACAGTTCCGCGACCTGTACTTGACGCCGTTGGACGAGATTGACCCGGACGCCGTAATCGTCACCGCCTCCATGGTGGGAGCGCCGGCGGCCAAGGAGCGGTACGTGGCCCCTGCGGACATGATGCGCTGCATGGAGCTGTTTATCCAACAGACGGGGATCACCCCCGGTGGGGTCGTGACTAATGAAAACGGCGGCAGTTCCACCTTCAACGGATGGCTACAGGCATCGGTCATGGGCATTCCCTTGTTGGACGCTCCCTGCAACGGCCGCGCCCACCCCACTGGCGTCATGGGTAGCCTAAACCTCCACCGGAACAGAGATTATGTCACGACCATGACCTGTGTGGGCGGCAGGAAAGAGCTGGGCCGGCATGTGGAGTGCACCTTCACCGGTTCCATCACCCACTGCTCCAAGCTGGTGCGCGGGGCGGCGGTAGAGGCCGGCGGTCTGGTGGCCGTGGTGCGCAATCCAGTGTCTGCCCGGTATCTGAAGGAGCAGAGCGCCCAGGGTGGCGTGTCCCAGGCCATTGAGATCGGACATATCTATGTGGAGGGGCTGGACCGCTCACCGGACTACGCCGTCCACGCCGTTGCAGAGGCTCTGGGCGGCGAGGTACTGACTCGAGGCATAGTGGAGGCATACCATCTTCAGAGCCAAGGCGGCTTCGACGTGGGGACCGTCAAGATCAATGGCTATGAAATGTCCTTCTGGAATGAATATATGACTGTGGATGCCCCGGACGGACAGCGGATCGGTACCTTCCCGGATCTGATCATGACCTTTGACGCCAGAAATGGTCGCCCTATGCCCACCTCCGATCTGAATCCGGGCCAAGATATCTATCTGATGCACACCAGCTACCGCAATCTGCGGCTGGCCGCCCCCATGTTCGACAAGGATCTACTGGCCGAGGTGGAGGACATCATTCACCGGCCCATAACGGCTTATTTGAATTTTTAAATAGTGAGGAGGAAAAACGCTATGCTGCTGAAACAAGTGATCGAACTGGCTGATATTCTGGACTCCCCCTCCGCCAGCGGAGCGGCGGTGGAGGCCTACCTCACCTCCATCGACCCGGAGGCCGATGTGACGGTATACGCCCTGGAGGGGCCCAAGGGGAAGACGGATGTGGTCAAGGTGCGCGTCCCCGGTATCCGAGGCAAGAGCACCGGAGGCAGCGCCCCCACTATCGGTCTGCTGGGCCGTCTGGGTGGACTGGGAGCCCGGCCGGAGCGGATCGGCTTTGTATCAGATGGCGACGGCGCTCTGTGCGCCCTGGCCATTGCGGCCAAGTTGTTGGACATGAAGCGCAAGGGGGACCGGCTGGACGGAGACGTGTTTATCTCCACCCACGTCTGCCCCAATGCGCCAACTCGTCCCCATACGCCGGTGCCCTTTATGGACTCCCCGGTGAATATAGCCCAGATGAATCAGGAGGAAGTGAGCGACGATTTGGACGCCATCCTCTCTGTGGACACCACCAAAGGCAACAAGATCATCAACACCCGGGACTTCTCCATCTCCCCCACCGTGATGCAGGGGTACATTCTAAAGGTCAGCAGCGACCTGGTGGACCTGATGGAGATCACTCTGGGAAAGCCTGCCCACGTGTTCCCCCTGTCCCAACAGGATATCACCCCCTACGGAAACGATCTGTACCACCTGAACAGCATTCTTCAGCCCTCCACCGCCACGAAGGCCCCGGTGGTAGGGGTCGCCATCACCGCTGCCACGGCGGTACCCGGCTGCGCCACCGGCGCAAGCCATGTGACGGATATCGAGGAGGCGGCCCGCTTTATGCTGGAGGCGGCCAAGGCCTTCGGCCGCGGTGAGCTGTCCTTCTATGACGAGAAGGAGTTCGCCCATCTCCAGAAGCTTTATGGAGATATGAGCCATTTCCAAGGTTTTGGACGGCAGTGAGAACCCGCCGCCCAAAGCGGGCGGCGCAATATATAACAGATAGGAGGTCGTCACAGTGATAAAAATCGGAGCCATTACCATCGGACAATCCCCCCGGGACGATGTGGTAGGCGATATTCTCCCAATCCTAGGGGAGGAGGTCACGCTCCTCCAGGCCGGCGGCCTGGACGGCCTGAGCCGGGAGGAGATCCAGGGTTTTGCCCCCGGTCCGTCGGACTATGTCCTGATCTCCCGCCTGCGGGACGGGAGCTCTGTGGTCTTTGCGGAGCGGTATATCCTCCCCAGGCTGCAGCGCTGCATTGAGACCCTGGAGGACCAGGGCGCGCAGCTGATCCTGTTCCTGTGCACCGGGGACTTTCCGCCGGTGTTCCACTCCAAGGTACCGCTGATCTTCCCCTGCAAGGTGCTCAACGGACTGGTCCCCGCCCTGGCCTCCAGAGGCAAGATCGCCGTGGTCACCCCCACCCAGCAGCAGGTGGCCCAGTCGGAAAAGAAGTGGCGGGAGTACGTGGCGGAAATGACGGCCATGCCCGCCTCCCCCTACGGCCCGCCGGAGGAGCTGGAGCAGGCGGCCCGCCAGGCGGCGGAGCTGGATGTGGACCTTGTGGTGATGGACTGCATCGGGTACACTGTGGAGATGAAGGAGCACTTCCAGGCGGTCTCTGGAAAGCCTGTGGTTCTGTCCAGGACCCTGGCGGCCCGGGTCGTGATGGAACTGCTGTCGTAAGGAGGGGAAAACTGTGGATTTGGTAAAAATCGGAATGAGCGTACTCACCTCCTGTATGAATGTGAAGGAGGGAGAAAACGTCCTGGTGATCACGGACGATAGAAAATTTTCCATTGGCGACGCCTTGTATCAGGCGGCCAAGGCCCTGGGGGCGGATGCCATGCTGGTGACGATGACGCCCCGGGAGGTATCCGGGCAGGAGCCGCCGGCGTCCATTGCGGCGGCCATGAAAGCTGCTGACGTGGTTTTGTGCCCTATGAGCACCTCCATCACCCACACCCGGGCAAAGATTGAAGCGGCGAAAGCGGGGGCCCGCATCGCTACCATGCCCAACATTACCGAGGATATGTTCTGCCAGGGGGCCATGACCGCCAACTATGACACCGTTCTGGAGCTGACCCGCCGGGTGACGGAGCTGTTGACTCAGGCCAGCACCGCCCGAATCGAGAAGGACGGCCATGTGCTGACCCTGGACCTGAGCGGGCGTCCCGGTGTTCCCAGCCCCGGAGTCTACCGGGAGAAGGGGCAGGCCGGCAACCTGCCCTCCGGCGAAGCCTACATCGCCCCTCTGGAAAACGGCTCCAACGGGACCATGGTCATCGACGGCTCCATGGTGGGCATCGGCCTGCTGAACTCCCCTCTAGTGGTGCAGGTCGAAGACGGAAAGCTGGTGAGCATCCAGGGGGAGGACGCGGAGAAGGTATCTATTTTGCTGAAAAACCCCCAGAATGCCACCCTGTGTGAGCTGGGAATCGGCACAAACTATGCCGCCCGGCTGATCGGCGTCATCCTGGAGGACGAGAAGGCTTACCACACCGTACACATCGCCTTTGGGACCAATGTGGGCTTCGGCGGAAATAACCAGGCGGACTGCCATATTGACGGAATCATCCGAAATCCCACCCTCTATTTGGACAACGTACTGGTACTCAAGGATGGAGACTTTCAGATTTAAGGAGGGATGACCTATCTCAGTTGCACAGTTTACCCTCTGCGGCACGGAGAGCCAGTGGCTCATTGCACGCTGTGCGGCGGAGAGTCGGCTGCTGACGCCCTATCTGGAGAGCGGGCGGATCCTGTTCAAGGGCTCCTATACGGTCTCCTGTCTGACCACCCTCCTGTTCCACACGCCCCTTCGGATCTGTGGTCGGGTCACCGGGAGTGGTATGAAAGGGCCGCTGGCACCCAGTGAAGGAGCTCACTTCCTCTTGTACGAGGAAGGACAGGTCCGTAGAGTGGACGATTGTCTGGAGCAAGTGCTTGAGACACTGGGCCCCGGTGATCTCTTTCTCACAGGCGCCAATGCGCTGGATGCCTTTGGCCACGCTGCCCTGCTGATTGGGAGTTCGGGCGGCGGCGGGTATGGGGTTTGTATGCCGTTTCTGTATACAGAGGGCGTCCATACGATGGTCCTGTCCAGCGTCACGAAGCTGGTCCCGGGGGACCTGACGCAGCTGCTCCCCCAGATTTCTCGCAGGCGCTGCAATTTTTCCTACGGCATGGCGTGCAGCCTGCTCCCTGTTCCCGGACAAATCGTAACTGAGTGCCAAGCCCTGGAAGCGGTGGCCCAGGTGGCCGCCCGTGTCTTCTCCTCCGGCGGGAGCGTTGACGGACGTGCCTCCATCGCCATTCAAGTGGATGGGGCCCGGGACCAGGTGGAACGAGTCCTTGCCCTGGTGGAGCAAGTCAAGTCTCTCCCACAGGAGCTGCCCGCAGAACCAGGCAGTTCCGCCGAGTGCAGCTTCCCCTGCTTCGGCTGCGGCCACCACATAGCCTGCGCTTATGCCAACAAGCAAGCAATCTTTCACCAAATTTCACAACGACACAACGGAAAAAGGGAGGTTTGATCCTATGAGGCAGTATAAAGTCGGACTGATCCGGGTCCTGACTACGGACGACGAGGAGCTGCTGCAGTGCCACGGCAGGCTGATCCAGCAGTACTTCCCTATGCTGGAGGTCCAATCCAGATGTATTGCGGACCAGCCGGAGGGAATCCATGATGACGAGACTCTGGCTTTGGGCGCCCCTAAGGTGGTGGCAATGGCCAAGGAGATGTGGGAGGAGGGCTTTGAGGCAATCATTGTCAGCTGTGCCGGAGATCCCGGCGTAGCTGAGGCCAGAAAGGTCGTCCCCATCCCTGTCATCGGCGCAGGCGAGAGCACCGCCGCCCTGTGCCTGTTTTACGGAAGCCGTCCCGCGGTACTGGGCATCACGGCGGATGTCCCCGCGGGATACCAGCGGATTTTTGGAGACAAGATCGTGGACAACGCCCGGGGCAAGGGTGTGGAGAGCGTTCTGGACCTGATGACACCGGAGGGCTTTGCCGCCACAGAGGCGGAGGTCCTACGGCAGAAGGAGCTGGGAGCTGATGTGATCGCCCTGAGCTGTACCGGAATGTCCACCATTCAGATCGCGCCGGCTTTGGAAGAAAAATCCGGCATCCCGGTCTTGGACCCCGTCATGAGCGAGGGATTAGTCACCCTGTTTGAACTTCTTCGGAGAGAGGCACAGCAGGAGCAGTCCTGATGTACCGAAGAAAACACATAAAAATTGTCGTAACCCAGCCCCAACTCGCTGAGAAATGGGGCTGGGTTTACTATGTGCCGGTTCAGGTGGGAGTCCGGACTACAGTCCTGCTTCTGAGATCTATGAAACCGTTTTTGTGAGTCAGAGTGACATGCGTAGTCCTCCGGCTGAATATGTAGACATGGACTTTCCAGCAGCCGAAAGATCAAACAGACCAGTTTTCTGACCGTGAGAACAAATCGTATTTTGTGCAGATGCTCGCTAATCCCTCTGGGTTTGAAGGCTTAGTGGTGCCAGAACTCGAAGTTGCATCTTTTCACAGAATTGATGGTCTTTGGCACTTTTTGAAGTAAAGGGACTGACAAAATATTGTGTAGGTGCGTGTAACAAGCACTGAATCTATTGTACCTAAGCATACTAAACCGTCAGTCTGTCAACGCCTCCTCGGCCTTCTTCGGTAGAACACAGCGAATAAAAATGCGATGGCTATAATAGCTAAACTTAATCCATATTGGCTTAATGTTGCTATTGACGAAGAGCTTGCGTTTCCTGCACCGGCATTTGGAAATCCGTCAAAAGACGTAACTGAATCCTCACCAGTGTTTTCACTACTCTCCCCTGCCCTACCGCCAAACTGGGATGGGTCGAAATCCCCAAACTGCGAGGCGTCGAAATTCTCCGGCAGTTCACCTTGAAACTGTGAGGCGTCAAAGCCGTCGGGTGGATTTCCGGAAGATTCCGGTGGCTCTGAGCTACCGTCCTCAGCCGATGCTGTAAGTTCGGCCTGGCTTCCAATCGCATCTTGCCCACCGAAGCTGAACCCGCCTCCGATGCCCATACTGCCCATGACTTCCAGATCTATGTGAGAAGCGTCTATGAGCGCGTCGGAGCCGGACTGCTCTGCGGAAGTAGACGGTATCGTGCCGTCGAGTTGGCCGCTTATGGATTCGCCGCGGAGCTTTACAACCTCATACAGCGTCTCCACCGCCTCAATGTACTCCTCGTAGGTATAGAACGCGGTGGGGTCTGTCTCTATCAGCTCGTCAATCTGGCCGCGGACGCGGTTATAGAACTCATCAAAGCTGCCGCCGTTTATATACTCCTCCACCAGTTGAGTCATATAGGCGTAATACTGCTCGTGGTAAGCTTCGTTTTCCATCAGCGTATCAAAAAAATTCGTACCGGCAAAGGCGTTATCAATGGCCTCGTTCACCACGCTGGTGGCGTTGCTGCCGCTCATACCACCGAGAGCAAGGTTGTAGTCCCAGGGGATGATGTTAAGCTGTCCGTCGTGCTCATAGAGGTAGTAATTGTGCGCCATCATCCCGGAAAGGCTATCCTCGTTGACGGAAAATATGTGTACTGCCATGTATCGAAGCAGATTGTCTATATCCATATATGACTCAAGTTCGCTACCCTCGGAGATGTTTTTCAGCGCAGTTACGACACGCTTGTGGTCGGAGTCATTTGTATTTGTGATTTCCCCCTCCCAGATAGTGGAGTAATTGTCCAAATTGTCGTCAGCATAGTTGAGGTCGGAGCCTCCCCCGCCAAGGGAGAAGCCGCCAAAACCCATACCTCCGAAGTCAAAGTTGCTGCGGTCGGGGGGCTGCGATGAACCACTGCTGCCCTCCGGCGACCCGTTGGAAGAACCACTCTCAGGCGTTTCAAATCTCTCGGGCATCTCGTCTTGGAACCGCGAGAAGTCAGAGCCACCGCCGGGCATATCTGAGGGTGAGAAATCGCCCATGTCCATATCGCCCATATCAAAACCGCCGATGTTCATACTATCGGGCTTGTACAGCTCCCCGTCCTGTGTGCCGTAATTGCGCAGCATAAAGCTGTCCTCAACCGCCTCAATTGCCAAGTATACTCCCCAGTACTCACCGTTTACGGATATCTGGGCGTAGTTATACAGCGAGGCATCCGCACCTAGGTACTGGTACATATCGTAGATTAACGCCTCCTTCATGTTGGTGGCATCGGCGTAGTTGTTGTTCAGCACCAGCTTATCCAGCCCAAAGCAGGTTTGCCCGTCCACGTAGTGGTCGAACTCCAGCTTGAAGCTGTACCGGTCTGTGGTAGGGTCGGCGGCTATGGTGGTAAGGCTGGTGTTCCCCTTTGGGCGTATGCCTACACCATAAAAGGTCTCGCCGTTGACTACCACATCACAGCGATAATATTCCTCGGCAGTAGCGTTGTCCAGCATCTCGTTCCAGTCATCCTCGCCAATCACGATATTGATACTGATAATCTCGCTGGTGTCGAACAGGACCGATTCGTACTCCATAGTCAGGCCCTTATTGTTGCTATCAGATGTGAGCTGGTCAGAAAATACCGCAGCAGTCAGACAGAGGCTTACGGTCAGCACCATAATGGCTATTATGATTTTTGTCGTATGTTTATGTGCAACCATATGATAAGAAAAAGGGCAGGTATACCGGCTTCTCCTGCTGGGTCTATAAAAACTACGGGAAAGAACGGTGTACCTCCCACGCCATCGGCTGGAAAACTCTGAACCAGCTGGTATTGGAGGATATCCGGCGAAACGCAATGGAAGCCCGGGTTTGTACCAGCGACTATATGGACATGCTCATCTCCTCCAGAACAGAAAAGAAAAAAGAGGAAACGGATCGATGGAAACGGGAACTGAAGAAGGTGGATAAACGCATGGCGGAACTGAGCAAGATTCTGAATAAGCTTTATGAAGATTTAGCTCTGGAGAAGATCAGTGAGGAGCGGTATCAGGCCATGGCACCGGACTATGAGCGGGAGCAGATACTGCTGCGGGAGAAACGGGAGCAATTGACTGCGGAGATCGCCCAGAGCGAGGAGATCTACGAAAACATGGAGAAGTTCCTGCCTGTCATTTGGAAGTACACCAACCTCACAGAGCTGACCGCCCATGTGCTCAACGAGCTGATTGAAAAAATTGTAGTACATGAAAAGGCAGTGGCGGCAGACGGAAGCAAGAGCCAGCAGGTGGATATCTACTACAAGTTCATCGGATGTATCAACCGGAAGCGATCCTTCGCCAGCTATGCCGCACCGGAAAAAGCCGCACTTCAGGAACATCTATCATCCTGCTCACAAACTGCCTGAGAATGACTTGGGGGAGCCGCCTGGAAGCGACTCCCCCGTAATATTCTGTTTACAGTTGGTGTGTGAGAAGCCATGCCAGCAGATCCTCGTAGCCTTTTTCTCCGGCGGCCACCTGCAAAATGATATCGGCTAACTCTTGTTGCGTATAAGACAGCTCCAGGCCATTGACGGCCAGGAAAACCAGCATGGCGTGAGCGCCGATCCGCTTGTTGCCGTCTATGAAAGGATGGTTTTTCACCAGACCGTAACAGAGCCGGGCGGCTTTCTGCTGGAGAGAGGGGTAGGCGCTGGTGCTGCCAAACCCCTGAAATGGTGCGTTAAGGGCCGAATCCAAAAGTCCCTCGTCCCTCAGCCCCGGACTACCGCCGGTCTCATCGATCAGCTGCTCATGGAGCAGCAGGATCTGGTGCTTGCTCAGAACCTTCATTTGGCCAGCTCCTCATAGGCCGCCCGGTTTTGCTGTATGAGTCGTTCTGAGATCTGCATGACATCCTCATCCTCGGCGGCCTGCATCTGCTCCACCTGGCTGAATTCTACGATCAGGTAACGGGGCACATTATTTTTCAGAATGACGGCAGAACCCTGCTCATCCACCAGACGGGCCACTTTGGAGAAATTCTGGTTGGCCTCCGTAATGGACACCAGGGCGTTGGAATTGATCATCATACGATCACCCTCCTTCTGTCTTTATTATACTCAAAAATAGGAGAAATTCAACCTATATTTTCTGGGGTGAAGAAAATATTTTTGCGAACAAGCACACCTTCGATGATATATCCTTACCAGCAACCAGCGGTCGTGTGTTCAAGTCACGTTTTCAGCTCCCAAAAGAAAGACATGACCAACAGGTCATGTCTTTCTTTTGGGGTTTCGCGGGCCGCGGGCCCGCTTCACCCTTCAGTGATTAATGCTCGGCGGAACTGAATTCCGCCTGCGCCGCGGCCCAGAAGGGCCGTTTATCGGTTCTTCTGCAACGGTCCCGCCCATCCAAAATATCGATTTTAACCGCCCCTTCCAAACGGGAAGGTTAAAAAAGATGTGGTGTCCGTATCCAAGGTCAGCGAAACAGATCGGAGCGGTCTTGCTACTACCACAGAAAACATGATCACTCTCTACACCTGTGTGATGAACCAGAGAGATTACTGTTGGTGCGTCAAGGCAGTGGCTCAATAAATACGCGGCATAATAACCTTGCGATCCTATCATACTTATGATATAGTATTGATAGAAAAGTAAGTCTGCAAATAAAAAGTCAATAGGAAATTGAGTAAAT
>UMIY01026096.1_pt1 | contig 27202 bp, 21 predicted proteins | sample 1965921 | NCBI WGS metagenome assembly UMIY01 (sample SAMEA4836134, study PRJEB28245) | human gut metagenome | biome: gut microbiome; material: fecal sample | place: Denmark | collected 2008
AACGAAATTCCTAATTTCGGTGATAATGTAACCTACACTGTTACTGTTACTAATGACGGTATCGGGGATGCTAACAATGTAGTTATTACAGATGTTTTAGATAAAGGATTGAAATTCTTAAATGCAACTGGAAACTTCACATATGATGAAAAAACAGGCACAATTACCTGGATTGTTGATTTGGCTAAAGGCGAAACCAAAACATTCAATGTAAATGTTACTGTTTTAGGTTATGGTGTTTTACCTAACACTGTTGCTGTTGGTAATAAAACAGCTGTCAGAAACATAACAGTTCCTGAAATAATCACTGTAAAAGAAGTTAATTCCTCTGATATTCATATTGGAGATGAAATAACCTACACTATTACAGTTTCCAACCCTGGAAAAATCAATGCAACAAATGTTGTAATTAGAGATATTCTTCCTGAAGGATTAAAATTCATTAATGCTTCAAACGGCGGAGTATATGACCCTGTTACTGGAATTATTACATGGATTTTAAACATCACAGCTAATTCAACTGTTGATTTGACTGTTGATGTATGTGTAAACAAATCAGGAAATATTACAAATACTGTAAATGTTGGAAACAAAACTTCCAACTGCACTATAGAATCCGGAGATATTGTTGATCTGGAAATACACATAGTTGCTGACAAATCCGAAATATATGTTGGAGACAATATTGTCTACACAGTTACTGTCATAAATAATGGACCAAGCGATGCAATAAATACTATTGCTAATATATTAATACCAAATGCATTAAGCATTCTCTCATATAATGCAACAAAAGGAACATTTGACATAACTTCTGGCAACTGGTCTATAGGAAACTTAACAAATGGTGAAAAAGTCGTATTAACATTTGTAGCTAAAGCATTAAACGAAGGCAATTCAACAGTATATGTCAATGTAACAAGCGAAACCTTCGAAGTAATCATGGAAAACAACTACGACAATGTAACTGTTAAAGTCCTTAAAAAAGCAGCTCCGATCGGTCCGGATAAACAGGTTCATCCAGATGGTTCATCTTCAGATAATGAATGTGGCAAATCTGTAAACTTACCGAATACAGGAAATCCACTTGTAATGTTGCTCTTATGTATTTTAAGTGTAATATTCGTCGGATCTAGAAAAAGAAAATTATAAATTTATTTGTGGTTTGGGTTTAACTACTCAAATCAGCTTTTTTTATTTTTTAAGATTAGCTATTTTTTCATTGCTATTAATGGATTGCTTTTATTATTTTCTTGGAAATTAACAGTAACTTGTATATAAAGAGCACAACAAATATTAAAAATAATTTGGGTATTGTTGTGGTAATAGGCTAGTCATATTAACCTGTTAAATCTTTTAAAACTAAAAAATATAATATTTTGTTTTAGATATGCATTACTTTTGAAGTTTATTTATTGAAAATTCCCAGTTTTCCAATAAATCATAAATCAGTAATCCTATTATAATCATTAAAATTCCATTGAAAATTATCCAGTATCTGCCGGGATATTCTGGATAAAACATTATTGAAGACGGAGCATTTCCTGATACAAATTGACTAGCTACTGAAATTAGAATCAAAGCGAAAATTTGAATACCAATATCCTTATTTCTATATTTAATAATAACGATAATTGAAATCAAAATTGATACAATTATAGTTAGAAAAATAATAAAAATTAATAAAATAATCTTCATTCCATTCATCATCAAATCCGCTAAATCGCAAGTTATTATTTTTAAATCTTATTTAATGATCATTAAAAAAGCTATTTTTACATATGAAATTATAAAACAAACCATGGTTGAATTTTTTAGTTTTCGGATATTTTCTGTTTTTTTAGTTGAATCCATATGCTGATTTGGATTTCTAAAAACACATTTGAATTTCATAAAAATGTCATATATTTTAATACAATCATTACTATAACTATTAATATTGATTGTAGGTGAATTCATGTTCAATAAAAAGTATTTTATTTTAGTTTTTTTTGTTTTTCTGATAGCTATAACTTCAGTCAGTGCGCAGGATGATGCTGTAGCTAGTCAGGATTTAAATGAATTGTCATTTAATGATAATGTGGTGTTGGATACTAACACTGATGCAGAACACTATGCAGATGGTGGAGTAAGACAGGACACAGGTCAGACTGCTGATGATTTGATTAATTTAAGTGAATGCAGTTCAGCTGTTCTTCAGGTAAGTGATAATGAAGGAGTTATTTGTGTCAGGCGTGATGCTGCAAATGCTGCTGATATTTATATTGAAAGCGGTAGCTGGGGAGATATTGGTTATCTGAAGCAATATAAAACCAGTGGGGGTTATTTTTCACATGCAATTGTCACATCCAATGGCTGGCTTATTGGTAATGGTGGTGTAACAGACGGTTCTGTATTTCGCCAGATTGAAAGCATAGCTTCTGAAATGGTTGTCACCAATCAGATTACAAATGATTATCTTTCAAGAATTTATAAGATAATGTCCAGATATTCTTTAGGTCATTTTGTAATTAAGGCGGCTGACGGAACCTATGGTGTTGTCTTCAGTAATCTGTATCATGTTTCTAAACTGCAGCCTGGACAGTATGTTTTATGTCCTAATGTTTATTCCATGTCTCAAAAAGGCAGTTATGACAGCAGTCTGAATCCGGTTGATGCAGCTATTAAAAAAGTTTATACTGACAGCTATGGTGTCAATAGGAGAAATATAATGACTTATCACTGGAAGCTGACTGCTTCTTCTGATGGACTGTCTTATGGAGTAGATTCCTATGCATCAAATGATGACGGTAGAGGTGTTGGCCGATCAACATCCAATATGGCAGATAATGTTTATTACTTCAGTAATTTCCATTCAAGAAATTCCCTTCCATTAGCCAGAGATAAAGTGTTTTTGGGAACTCATGTTTTTGAAAACAGTATTGAAGTTTTCAGATTACTGACTCCCGTCAGCTCATGTCCTGTTGGCGATAGTATTGAGCTGAAATATCAGGTTAACTATATTGCTCATTCAAGCCCTGTAGTTCAGTTTGCTCTTCCTGAAGGATTTGATTTTAATAATGCAACAGTATCTAGGGGAAATTACAGATTGGATTCTGGCCGTATTGTAGTTTGGAATTTAAATGACTGTGATATGAATAATTACATCACAATTTCTCTTAAGGCACTTAAATCAGGACAGTTTGATTTATACCATTCACTGGATAACAATTTTGTCGGAAGCGATAAATTATTTGCAAATGATTATGGTGCTGTACTTTGTGCAGATGACGTAAACAAATATTATAGAGGTCCTGAAAGGTTTAGCATATGCTTAAAGGATGTTAATGGCAATCCTATTGTTGGTGAAAATGTTATTATTAATATCAATGGTGTTGATTATAAAAAAGTTAGTGATGATAAGGGCACTGCTTCACTGGCCATTAATCTGGATTCTGGTGAATATCTTGCCAAAGTAAGTTATAATGGACGTTTCGGCAGTGATTCCAAAAAAGCCAATGTAAAAGTATATGAAACTATCTCAGGAAATGATATTGTAAAGATGTTCAGAAATGAAACCCAGTTTTATGCAAAATTCATTGATAGTTCAGGAAACCCTTTAGCTAAAAGGGCAGTTACATTCAATATCAATGGTGTGTTTTATACAAGAAACACTGATGATTCAGGTTATGCAAAATTAAACATTAACTTAAGACCTGGAACCTACATTTTAACGGCATACAATCCTGTAAACAATGAGAAAAAAGGTTTCAACATAACTGTCAAAGCTCTTATCTGTGAAAACCATGATATAGTTAAATATTATAAAAACAGCACACAATACACAGCAAAAGTCTATGATAAAGACGGAAGTTTAGCTATTGGTAAAAATGTAACATTCAACATAAACGGAGTATTCTATAAAAGGACAGTTGATGAAAATGGTACAGTAACACTAAACATCAATTTGAATCCCGGAAAATATATTGTAACTGCAATATATGAAGGATATGATGTGGGAAATAATGTGGTTGTTAGAAATGTGCTGCTTACTGATGATTTGTCCATGAAGTTTAAGGACGGCAGTAAATTTAATGCAACTGTTCTTGACGGTCAGGGAAAACCCTTAGCTAATCAGACAGTGATATTCAATATAAACGGAGTATTTTACAATAAAACAACAGCAGATAATGGTGTTGCAAGTTTAAATATCCGACTTCTCAGGGGAGAATATATCATCACTTCAATATGGAACAGTTATCAAATTGGAAATAAAATTACAATCAGTTAGGAGAAATATTCTCTTAACTCTTTTTTTTATTTTTATTAACTTATTCCAATAATTTAATCATTCCAAAGCCCATTGAATTTTTTTCACCTATTCCGACATCATAAGCAAATTCAATCAGGTCCAGGTCACCTTCTAAAATAAGATCCATCATATAAGCCCTGTGATGAGTTGTAACATTGCCTTTATTTATTGAAATTCGTTTTCTTTTTACAAAATTCATATCTGAATATATATTGATTTTTTTATCAGTTTTTGTTAAATTATTAAATTTAATATATTTTTTTATTAAATTATTTTCCAATGATTTGAAAAACTTATCTGAAGGTGCAAGATCCCAAATTTTAAGTTCACCATCAATTTCTTTTTTAGTTCTGACAATTATTGGTGCCAAGGTTTTAAATTCACTTTTAGATGAAAATTCAGGGGTTTTTAATGCTTCAATTTTTTGAATTGTTAATTTTTGGTTTTGAAAGCTTATTTCTAAATCTTCAAGAAATCCGTCAACAAGACTTTTAATTAAAAAATCATTAGGTGAAGATATATAAAAACTAATAGCTCCGTCTTTAGCTATTATTCCATCTTTAACGATTCTTCTTTTAGGAATATAAATTTGAGAAAAAGTAAAAAATTTAAATGATTTTGAAGAGTGCAATTCATTGGCAAAATTTAAATCAGCTATTTTATTGTAAATAATTGCTGATAAAATATGATTGTAATTAAATGGAACTTTAAAGTTGTTTTTTCCTTTTAAGATAATTTCGAGTCTCATTAATATTCTTATTTATTTTGGATAATTAAAGTATCTTTTGTTTTTGAATTTAAAATCAATTTTGAACATTGTTTATAATATTTTAGAGATTGTTTTTTATTTTTTAAGATTAAAATCGATATATTTATAAATATTTGATTATAATATTATTTATTAACAAGTTATTATCTTTCATTAATAATTTTTTTAAGAATATGTTCATTAGGTTACTTTTAAATAGTTGGAGTTACAAAATATTAGATTGTATAATAAGTACATTTTGTGATTGAAAAAATGAACATATTCTTAAAATCAGTCTATTTTAGGATAAATAAAGTTAATAAGGAGAAAAAGCATGTCTAAAAATTTAGATTTAAAAATAACTGGGAATCCTTTTATTGATGCAGGTATTTTTGCACTTAAAGGTATGCTGGATAAATCAATCAACAATATCACGATTGAAGATATTGAGAATGAAGCAAAATTCATTTCTAAACTTTATCTTAATGATGCTTGGAATAAAAATATGCATAGTATTTTTCCAAATTCTTCTTTAGTTAATAATGCCATTAAAGGAAATCGTTCAGAAAAATATTTTGATGATTTAAAATGTGAAATTGAAAATATTCAAGATATTCAAGATGAAGGTTCTTGTATGGGTTGTGGTAGAAGAAATTCAGTTAATGTGTTTGGAAAAAGTACAATTCCATTGACTGGATCTGGATCTTTAAAAAATTATTTTTCATTTGCTAATGAGGGGGCAGATTATTGTTCATTATGTGTTATTTTAACTCAATTTTCTCCATTATTAATGTATACCTGTGGAGGAAAATTTATTTTATTGCATTCTGATTCAGAATTAGTAATGAGTTTATGGGCTAAAGAAACGATTCAAAATGTGGATAATCAAATAGCATTGAAAAATTACACTGGTTGCTGTAATGATGGAATTACAAGACCAGTCAATGCAATTTTTGAAATTATTATAAAAGTGATTTCTTCATCTGATTTGTGGGGAGATGAAAATCCATCTTTGAATTTTTATTATTTTACTAATTATAATCAAGGACCATATCTTGAAATTTATACATTGCCTATGGAGGTGTTTAATTTTTTAGTAGATATTCCATTAGAGGATAAACATAATTGGAATTTTATTCTTAAAAAAGGATATCAATTTGTTAAATGGGATAAAAAGGAAACTTTTGACAAGGATAAAAAAATGTATTATTACAAAAACAAACCAAATGTTGTTTATAACAATTTATTATTGAATAAATCTATTTTAAAGTACTTTTACAATTTTAAATATAAAAAAACTTATTGTTCATGGAAATTAGTTAATGCATATATGAGAGAGGTTAGAAAAATGGATGAAAAAAGAATTGATGCAATAAAAACTGTTGGAGATAAATTATCAAAATACATTGAAATTAATGATAGTAAAAAAACATTATCTAGTTTGGAGAATGCGTCTTCGTATAATAATTTTAGGAATGTTTTAAGAAAAATTCTTAAAAGTAAAATTAAAGATGATAATGAATTATTATTCACTTTTGATGATTATGTAGTTAATTTATTCCCTGAAGGTAATTTAACTTGGAGAGAAACTCAAGATTTGTTGCTTTTTAGAATATATGAAAACTTGCATGATTGGATGGTTGAAAATGATTTTGTTGAAGAAGTTTCAGAAGAAGAATTATTGGAGGAATAAAAATGACAAATAATGTTGTAGGTTTAATGTTAATTGATGCACCTCATTCTGCGCTTAATAATGCGGGATCTGATGCTGGGGATAGAACAGATAATATTGTTAGAGTTAAAACTATTAGAAAAGGAATGACTAGGTATCCTTATGTTTCTGGTCAAGCTTTAAGATATTGGTGGAGAGAAACTTTGGAAGATAAATTTGATTGGGAAATGTCTCCTATTAGTCGTGAAAAAAAGATTGCGTTTACAAGTGCAAATCCTATTGAATATCCGGATGATGATGTTTTTGGATATATGAGAGCTATGTCTAAAAAAGAAGGAGGAACTGTTACAAGAATTTCTCCTTTAAAAAATTCACCTCTAATTGCAGTAATTGGTCAGAATCCAACTGAAGATTTTGGAGTAATGTCTCGTCATGAAGGAGATCCTGTTCCTTATGAACATGAATTTTATTCAAATATTTTAAAAGGTATTTTTTCAATTGATTTAGGGGCTGTTGGAATATTTTCCGAAAGTGAAAAAACAGGATATAAAAATATGTCTGCTGATTTATTGAAATTAGCTGAAGAAAAAGGATTGGAACACGAAGAAGATAAATGGATAATGGATAAAGACATTAGAATTAAACGTACACAAGATATTATTAATGCATTACCTTATTTGTCTGGAGGAGCTAAATCCGCATCCCATTTAACAGATGTAACTCCAAAAATAATAGTTCTTGCTGCTATTGATGGTGGGAATCATATTTTCATGAATATTGTCCGTGAAGAAAAAGGAGAACTTATATTTGATTTGAATGCTTTAGATGAAGTAATTTCAGATTATTCTGATATTATTAAATCAGATATTTTCATTGGTGTTAGAACAGGATTTTTAAAAGATACTCAAGATAAAATAATTGAATATGCTAAAAATAAAGAAAATGTTCATATTGGAACTATTAAAGAGATAACTGATAAATTTTCTGATGAAATTCCTAAGTTGATTTAAATGAAATATTTAAGGATTTTAATTGAGGGGTGGACTGCTTCATTTAGATATCCTGCATTTATAAGTGGATTTCAGCCAACATTGCCAGTTCCTCCTTTAAGTACAATTTATGGATTATTGTCTGCTGCTAAAGGAGAGTTAGTTACTCCTGATGAAACAAATGTTGGTTTTGTTTTTGATTATGATGCAAAAGCAGTAGATTTAGAGACAATTTATGAATTAAAAGGATTAAAAGGAAACAAATCTAATGTAGCTAAAAGAGAGTTTCTATTTAATCCTAGTTTATATTTATATACTGATGATTTGGAATTTAAAAAATATTTTAAAAATCCAGCATATCCAATTTTACTTGGAAGATCTTCAGATTTAGCTATTATTAGTGAAATTAAAGAAATTGAGATGGAAAAAAAGAATAATGTTAAGTTAGGTAAAACAATTTTACCATTTGGTATTGAAGGTGCATTTGGAATTATTCAAGCATTACCTACACATTTTTCAGATTCAATTCCTAGAAAAGCAATTGGAACCAAACCATATCTATTGATGAATCAATTTTTTGATTATTCTGGTGATTGTTATTTTGATTCTGAGTTAAATTGGGGAGTTTGGATTCATAAGTAGGTTATATTATGGTTATTTTAGCTAAACCTAATGAAACATTAATGGAGCATACGGAAAATACTTTAAAAGTTTTTAAATGTATTAAAGAATGTTATCCTGATGTTCCTAAAATATGTGGTGTTCCTGATTTTTGGGAACATCTTTTTTATATTTTATTTTTCCACGATTTTGGTAAAGCAGCAGTAGGTTTTCAAAATTCTTTAAATTCAAATAATTATTGGGGATATAGGCATGAAATACTATCTGCATGTTTTATTATTTCTTTAAATGATATTTTTCCAGAAGTTACAATAAATGCAATTGGTTTAACAATTATAACTCACCATAAAGATGTTAAAAAGTTAAGAAAAGATTATCAAATAAAAAATAAAGAAGCTAAACGTGTTTTTGACGAAAAATTATTTGAGTTAAAACCTAATTTTGATGAGTTAATATCTTATTTAAATTTAGTTCCAAAATTGAGCGAAAAATATTTGGGATATAAATTAAAAACGCCTAATAATATTTCTTTTGAGGATTTAAGAAGTGTTTATAATCAAACAGTGCTTAATTATTTTAAAGATTTTAAGATAGGTAATTATAATGAATTACATGGTATTTATGGTTATTTTTTAAAAGGTTTTATGAATGCTTGTGATTATTTAGCTTCAGAATCTAAATATGAAATACTTTCAGCAGTAAAAAATGGAGATTTATATACTTTTGATTCATTAAGAAAAACACAACTGATAGCTTCTAAAACAAAAGGAAGTAGTTTCTTAATAGCCCCAACTGGTAGTGGTAAAACAGAAGCTTCTTTTTTATGGGCGGATAATAATCAGACTGATAATTTTTCTAAAAGGATTTTTTATGTTTTGCCGTTTACTGCAAGCATAAATGCTATGTATAACAGATTAGTCAAAGATTTGGGCTCTGATGAATTAGTAGGCATTTCTCATGGTAAAGCATCTTATTTTATTTATAAATCTGTTGAGTCTGGAGATTATGATGAGTCTAACTTTGAAACTAAAAGAATTCAAAATTTAACAAAGAAAATATATAGGCCTTATAAAATTTTAACACCTTTTCAACTTATTAAATTCTTTTTTGGAGTTAAAGGTTTTGAAATGGGATTATCTGAATTAACAAACAGTTTATTAATTTTAGATGAAATTCATGCATATGATGCTAGAGTCACTTGTTTGTTATTAGAATCTCTTAAAATTTTAAAAAGTAAATTTGGTGTAGATATTTTTATCATGTCTGCTACACTTCCGTCTTTTTTAAAAAATCTTTTTTCTAAGGAATTGGATATTTCTAATTTCATATCTTTAGATTCAAAAGAATTAGATTCATTTACTCGCCATAAAGTTAATATAATTAATAATTGTATTGAGAATTGTTGCGATAAAATATTAAATGATATAAATTCTGGTAAAAAAGTATTGATTGTCTGCAATACTGTGGATAAAGCCCAATTTATTTATGAATGGTTTAAGGAAAATGATGTGGATAATTCTGCATTATTACATGGTAGATTTATATTAAAAGATAGGGAAAGAATAGAAAAAAATTTAGATAATTTAAATCTGTTAATAGGTACTCAAGCTATTGAAGTTTCTTTAGATATTGATTATGATGTTTTATATTCTGAGCCAGCTCCATTGGATGCATTAATTCAAAGATTTGGTAGGGTTAATCGCAGAGGATGGAAAGATGATATTATTAAACAGGTTAATATTTTTAAAATAGGGTCTGATAATGATAAATATATTTATAATCAAAATTTGGTTAATAAAACATTAGATGTTTTAAATAATTTTGATATTTTACCAGAAAGTAAAATTCAAGAGATTATTGATTATGTATACAGTGAGGGTTATGATTCAAAAAATCAAGAAACTTTTGATGAAGTAAAACTCTCTTTTAACAGGTTATTAAAAAATATTGTCCCTTTTATAAATTTTAATAAAGATAATGATTTTTATAATCTTTTTGATTCTTATGAGGTTGTTCCTCAAAAATTTAGGGAAGAATATTTGGATGAAATAAATAATAAACGATATTATAAATCTATGGGTTATTGTTTGTCAATTAGTAAAGGTCAATTTTTTAAACTTCAAAAGGATAATAATGTTGAATTTGATTGTAATAGCAATACTTACTTTATCGATGTAAAATATGATTCGGAATTGGGATTAAAACTTTCGGATGAAGAATCCACAATTTTATAAATGAATTTTATGATTTCTAAAATTAATGGAACTCAAATTAATTACTACTTCATATGCAAAACTAAATTATGGTTATTTTCTCATAATATCCAATTAGAAGATGAGCATGAGAATGTCAAGTTAGGCAAATTTTTACATGAAACTAGTTTTAAAAGAGAAAAAGACTTTCTTATTGATAACTTAATCAATGTGGATTTTATTAAAATAACTGATTCTGTTGAAATTCATGAAGTAAAAAAGTCACAAAAAATGAATTTAGCTAATGAATATCAACTTTTATATTATATGTTTTATTTAAAACATGAAAAGGATATAAAAAATGTTGTGGGTTTTTTAAATTATCCGGATAGTCGTAAAAAGAAGAAAATTACTTTAACAAAAGAAAAAGAACGAGATTTATTTGAAATAATTGACAATATCAAAAATATTGTTGATGGTTCGATGCCAAAACCTAAAAAGAAAAGAATTTGCAGTAAATGTGCTTATTTTGAGTTTTGTTTTTCATAGAGGTGTTTTTTAAAATGTCAAAAAAGAATTATTATATCTTGTCTGAAGGGATTCTTAAAAGGAAAGAAAATACTATTTATTTTGTCAATGAAAAAGGTAAAAAACCAATCCCAATCAATAAAGTATATTCAATTTATGCATATGGTCAGATAACATTTTCTTCACAGGTAATGAGTCTTTTATCTAAAAATGGAGTTCCTATTCATTTTTTCAATTATTATGGTTTTTATAGCGGATCTTATTATCCTCGTGAAACATTATTGTCTGGTGATTTGTTAGTAAAACAGGCAGATTATTATTTAAATATTCAAAAAAGGTTGGAGTTAGCTAAATTATTTGTTGAAGGAGCAGCAAATAATATTTTAAAGGTTTTGGCATATTATAAAATTGAAAACAATATTAAAGAAACATTATCAGAGTTAAATTCAACAAATAAAATAACTGAAATAATGAATATCGAAGGTAGGATTCGTTCGGAATATTATTCTAAATTTGATGAAATTCTTCCCGATGATTTTAAAATGGAAGGCAGATCCAGACAACCTCCTAAAAACATGATAAATTCTTTAATTAGCTTTGGAAATTCAATGATGTATTCTACAGTTTTGACAGAATTGTATAATACACAATTAAATCCTACAATATCTTATCTTCATGAACCTTCTGAAAGAAGATTTTCACTATCTTTGGATCTTAGTGAAATTTTTAAGCCGATTTTTGTTGATAGATTGATTTTTTATATGGTTAACAAAAGAATGTTATCTAAAAAAGATTTTAATGAAGATTTAAACTGTTGTCTTTTAAATGATAAAGGACGAAATAAATTCATTAAAGAATACAATAAACGACTTGAAAAAACGATTAAACATAAAAAATTAAAGAAAAATGTTTCTTACCAAAGATTAATCCGATTAGAAGCATATAAACTTAAAAAACATATTTTAGGCATTGAAAAATATGATCCATTCGTAAGCTGGTGGTGACTTTATGTATATAATTATAGTTTATGATATTAAGGTTGAGCGGGTCAATAAAGTAAAGTCATTTTTAAGGCAGTACCTCTTTTGGATTCAAAATTCTGTTTTTGAAGGAGAAGCTAGTGAAAGCGAGTTTAAGATAATTTATGATGGTTTAATGAAAATAATTGATACAGAGGTTGATTCAGTTATAATTTATAAATTAAGAATGGCTGATGTGATGAATCGTGAGGTTTTAGGTATTGAAAAAGCACCTATCGATGAAATTTTATAAATTTGATATTTTTAATTTTATTTAAACTGTTAAATTTGATAAAATAAATTTTAAAAGCTTTGTTTATCACATATTTTATTTTTTGATTATTTTTTAGCTATTTAAAAAATTTTATTTTTTGATTATTTTTTTAAGTTTTATTTATTTAAATAGGATAATTCTCTTTTAAATAGGTTGATATTTTATTTTATAAATTTCTAAGTTTTATTTTTTATTTTCAATTATTTTGTCTTCTTTGTTGATACATATAAATAAAAAACATTTTTCATAATCAACAAATTTAAGTGTATGAATAAATAAATTATAAATTGGTTTTGCCCTTTTTGAGAAAAAATGTGGCCTGTTAAAAATAAGACTATAATAGGATTGAAATAAATTTGAAAAATTCATTATTAAATTTATCATGACCTGTTAAAAATAAGACTATAATAGGATTGAAATATGATAGTGTAATGGTTATAATACTGGTCACAAGTTAAAAATAAGACTATAATAGGATTGAAATAACAAAAACATTACCTGTTTCTTCTTCAATAAGGTTAAAAATAAGACTATAATAGGATTGAAATAAGTCATAGAAAAAATAGAATCCATGACCAAAAAGGGTTAAAAATAAGACTATAATAGGATTGAAATTGATCACTATAACCAATCATTTTTACTGCTCCAGTGTTAAAAATAAGACTATAATAGGATTGAAATACACATAGAAACAACAATTAAGTGTGTCTGGAATTAGTTAAAAATAAGACTATAATAGGATTGAAATCGGTTTAAAAACTTTATAATTAAAATAATTCTATTCGTTAAAAATAAGACTATAATAGGATTGAAATGGTTATGAAAAATTTGGAGGAATTGACATTGAGTTAAAAATAAGACTATAATAGGATTGAAATCAACAAATAATTAAAAATAATAAAATCAGTAATGTGTGTTAAAAATAAGACTATAATAGGATTGAAATTAATCTGCCGTACGATTCATATATCCATATACATGTTAAAAATAAGACTATAATAGGATTGAAATTCCTTAAGCATACCTTCCTTAAGAAGGATTTGAGTCGCGTTAAAAATAAGACTATAATAGGATTGAAATTCTTTAAAAGTCCAATGTCCATTTTGGATTATTCTTGTTAAAAATAAGACTATAATAGGATTGAAATAAAACAAGACCTTAAGTGACTTTTTATAAGTCACTAGTTAAAAATAAGACTATAATAGGATTGAAATACTACTACAGTAGTTATCTTCACGAATAACTACTTTGTTAAAAATAAGACTATAATAGGATTGAAATTATGATTATAGGAAGATAAGATAGAAACAATAAAGTTAAAAATAAGACTATAATAGGATTGAAATTCTTCATACGATTTTGATTAACCATTAAAGGAGTAATGTTAAAAATAAGACTATAATAGGATTGAAATCTCAAATAATAATATATATTATTGTAGCTACTGCTTGTTAAAAATAAGACTATAATAGGATTGAAATTGTAGGCAGGTTATTTGGCTTTTTTAGGAGTCGGTTAAAAATAAGACTATAATAGGATTGAAATATCCACTTTACATTACCATGCATTGCTTCACAGTGTTAAAAATAAGACTATAATAGGATTGAAATATTTTTGCAAAAAAAAGCTATCTCGACACTCTCGAAGTTAAAAATAAGACTATAATAGGATTGAAATCCTTGTTTAGAAATTAATAAATTAATTTCTTTGATTGGTTAAAAATAAGACTATAATAGGATTGAAATTCATCAATGTTGCAGTGTTGGATTTTGATATCGTTAAAAATAAGACTATAATAGGATTGAAATGTACCCATTGTACTGAGGTTTATAGTTGTTTCGTTAAAAATAAGACTATAATAGGATTGAAATACCTTTTTTAGGATATATCAGAATGCAAGTTTAACTTGTTAAAAATAAGACTATAATAGGATTGAAATGTATCAGAAATTGCAATATCAGAAATTTTTCATGTTAAAAATAAGACTATAATAGGATTGAAATATAGCTACAATAATTATTATAGGTGTTGCACCTAAAGTTAAAAATAAGACTATAATAGGATTGAAATAAAAGTGACTGAAAATGGCTATGTTTTCTCTTTTGTGTTAAAAATAAGACTATAATAGGATTGAAATACAAAACGATACTTTTGTTGTTGCATACTGTAGAGGTTAAAAATAAGACTATAATAGGATTGAAATAAAGTAGAACAGTATTTAATATACTCATCTAAAGCTGTTAAAAATAAGACTATAATAGGATTGAAATTTAATAACAGACACATAGAAACTGTTATTAAAATTGGTTAAAAATAAGACTATAATAGGATTGAAATAACATACTTTGATATTCACCAGTTTTTTCGTTATAGTTAAAAATAAGACTATAATAGGATTGAAATAATGGAAAACGAAAAGAAACTTTCCATAACTGTTTTGTTAAAAATAAGACTATAATAGGATTGAAATTTCTTTTGAAATCTTCGTAAGAGATTTGCATAGCTTGTTAAAAATAAGACTATAATAGGATTGAAATTATGATCAGCCACACAATTATAATCTACTTTTCACACGTTAAAAATAAGACTATAATAGGATTGAAATTAATAGTTGTAAGCCACCTTATAAGCAGATTTCAAGTTAAAAATAAGACTATAATAGGATTGAAATTATTGTTACTGATGATAACGATATTTTAGGATACAAGTTAAAAATAAGACTATAATAGGATTGAAATTACTACTGGTTTAGATAATGTTACAAGAGATGCAAGGTTAAAAATAAGACTATAATAGGATTGAAATAGTTGAAATGAAAAATGTGCAAATCACAGTATATTAGTTAAAAATAAGACTATAATAGGATTGAAATTATAATGAAATCAAACAGGCGATACAAGGTTTCATGTTAAAAATAAGACTATAATAGGATTGAAATTGTATTCAGGTGATTTGTAAGTGATATTATTCCAGTTGTTAAAAATAAGACTATAATAGGATTGAAATATCTTCGCAAAAGAAAGCTACCTTGACACTCTCGAGTTAAAAATAAGACTATAATAGGATTGAAATCCAGTATTGGCTGGGAAATCCATTTCTAACTGAAAAGTTAAAAATAAGACTATAATAGGATTGAAATGACTTCCTAATAGCTATCCTTTGCCCAATTAAGGATTGTTAAAAATAAGACTATAATAGGATTGAAATAAAACGTGAAAATGAAAGTTTTGAGAAGTGCATTGTTAAAAATAAGACTATAATAGGATTGAAATAAAGAAAAACGGTAAAAAAGCTAAAGAAGCTTTAGTTAAAAATAAGACTATAATAGGATTGAAATCCTATAAAAGACAAAAGAAACAACCTAAACAAGGTTAAAAATAAGACTATAATAGGATTGAAATTAGTCAGGTTTATTGCTTGAATGGTTTTTTGTAGCGGTTAAAAATAAGACTATAATAGGATTGAAATAGTTGCAACATTAATATACACAATATTGATGGGATAGTTAAAAATAAGACTATAATAGGATTGAAATTTAATAGCTCTATTGGAGCTAATAAGGTCAGATAGGGTTAAAAATAAGACTATAATAGGATTGAAATCCTTTGGTGGAGATTACACCAATTATATTGCAGGTTAAAAATAAGACTATAATAGGATTGAAATTTGTTACTGACTTGATATTCACAAGTAAGGTCAGGTTAAAAATAAGACTATAATAGGATTGAAATGCAGGTTCATTGACAAGTAATGGGTCGCAGGATTTGTTAAAAATAAGACTATAATAGGATTGAAATCACCGAATAATTTGTCTGTATTTTGTAAGGTTCTGGTTAAAAATAAGACTATAATAGGATTGAAATTTGAGATTTCCACTATCATAAATTCCAATCCTGGAGTTAAAAATAAGACTATAATAGGATTGAAATACGACACCGAATAAGACATAGCTATGTGCTTTTCCAAGTTAAAAATAAGACTATAATAGGATTGAAATAATCCGAAGATTTGAGCCATTCAAAGGTTTGTTAAGGTTAAAAATAAGACTATAATAGGATTGAAATTTGTGGGTATAATAAAGGTTGCTTTTACACAGAAGCGTTAAAAATAAGACTATAATAGGATTGAAATGCTTCTACTTTTTTTATTTCATCGTAGACGGCTTTAGTTAAAAATAAGACTATAATAGGATTGAAATAAAGCATGAGATTGAATAATTCTTTCTGCTTCAGTTAAAAATAAGACTATAATAGGATTGAAATTACATTCAAAAACTTTATATTTTCACATGAAATAGTTAAAAATAAGACTATAATAGGATTGAAATGATGGTGTGAGTGTTGCGAAAGAAGCAACTTATACTGTTAAAAATAAGACTATAATAGGATTGAAATAACCAGTAGCAGTGACTGTAATGAGATAATGGGGATGTTAAAAATAAGACTATAATAGGATTGAAATCCACCTAATACTCTCAACCAATCACTCATAATACCAGTTAAAAATAAGACTATAATAGGATTGAAATACCTTCAACACGAGCAACAAGATCATGAAGTATTGTGTTAAAAATAAGACTATAATAGGATTGAAATGAACTTGCAGTGAATTTATACTGATCGAGAAATGTTAAAATAAGATTATAATAGGATTTAAATCCTAATATCTTTTAACTTGGATAGTAATCAGTTAAAATAATGCACTATGAATTGAAATAATCAAATGTTTACTTTTGTACTATCATTATTTTTTTAAACTCCAAAATTTAATATTAAATCATGTGTTCAATAGTTGGTCTTCAAGGTAATTTCAAAGCTGATGATTTAATAGCTATGTTAAAAACATCAAAAAATAGGGGAAAAGATGCTTCAGGAATATTTTTAGACGGTAAAATACAAAAAAGCATTGATTTAAATGATTTCAATGATGAAAACACTTATTCTTTAGGTTTAGGCCATAATCTGCTGGCTGTTCATAATTTGGAAAACAGAACTTCCCATACTCAGCCGATAGCTAAAAACACTCTGACTCTGGTTTTCAATGGTGAGATTTATAATTATTCTTCCCTAAAGAATTTGCTGGCTAAACTGACAAAAAATGACAATATAAATTCTGATTCTGAGTTATTAATTAATCTGATTGATTTTTATTATCAAGATGACCTTTTAAGAGCAGTAACTCAGGTTAATAATCTTTTGGATGGGGATTATGCCTATGCTGTTACAGACGGCATTAACTTGGCTGTTTCAAGAGATCCTTTAGGTGTCAAACCTTTATTTTACACACATCATGCTTTTGCTTCTTCAAAACAGTGTTTGAAAGGAGATATCAAAACATTAAAGCCGGGACATATCCTTTACAACTGGGAAGAAATACCTCCTAAAACGGATATTTTCCAGAAGAGGTTTGAAACAGACAACAGAAAACTTGAAAAGCTTCTTAAACTGGCTGTTTTAAAAAGGGTTGAGGATTTGAATGAAGTTGGAGTAATATTTTCAGGAGGTGTTGACAGCTCTTTGATAGCTTTGCTGCTTCGGGAAATATCTTTAAATAAAAATCTTAAAGTTACTTTGTATGCTGTCGGTAAAAAGAATTCCAAGGATGTGGTTGCAGCTAAGTGTGTAGCTGAGTATTTGGGTCTTCCTCTAAAGGTTCATGACATTACGGAAAGTATTGTAAAGGACAGTCTGAAAGATGTTGTTCAGGCAATTGGTGAAAACAATCTGATGAAGATTGGAGTGGGAATGACTGTTTATCTTGCTTCTAAAATGATAGCTGAAGATAACATTAAGGTAGCTATTTCCGGTCAGGGTGCTGATGAGCTGTTTGGGGGCTATAACAGATATCTGAATAGCTATAGGGAAAATACTTTAGATGATGAATTAAGATATGATATGGCTAATATGTATCATGTTAATCTGGAACGTGATGATGCATGCTCAATGGCAAATGGCGTTGAGCTGCGCCTTCCTTTTTTAGATAAGAATCTTGTTGAATTTGCCATCAATATTCCGGTCAGATATAAGATTTCAGGTTCTGATGATAAGCTGCGCAAAAATATTTTAAGAAAAACGGCTTTCAATTTGGGACTGGATAAGCAGATTGCTTACAGACCTAAAAAGGCAGCCCAGTACGGCACGGGTATTGACAAAATTTTAAGAAAAAAAGTTTTAAAGGATACTGATATTGAGGAGTATTTAAAATAGAGTTTAAAACTCTATTTAAGGACAGTTACTCCATACCTCATATCTAATCCGGTTACCTGTTTGATTGCTGTTATAATATATTTTCCAGTATCAGATTTATATTTAAAGTAGCTAAACCGTCATTATGAACTTCTGGTATTTATGGATAATGGGACATTTACACCTTTAATTACAGCTCTGAAAATGTCTCCTTTGTTAACTGGAATGTAATTATTTAATTTGACAGTTGAAAAACCGCCAAATGCACTTGTTCCGTTTTGTGGGTGTTTTAATATATCATTTACATAAATGCTGATTTCGTATTTTTCACAGCTGCTGCTGAAGTAGGTTCCAACTGCAGCTATCAGATCATTTCCCAGTGCTTCAAATTCATTGGCATAGTAAACCTGGCTTAAATTGCGATTTAATTTTAATGATGCATGGAAAACTGTGAAAATTAAAGATATCTTTGATGAAAGAAGCGAAAAAGGTTTTTTAGATTTAGAATTGTTATCAGTCACATTAAATGATGGAGTGATAAAAAGATTGGAAATAGAATCTAAAGATAATTCTAATGAAAATAAATCCAATTATAAACATGTTCTTCCAGGAGATATTGTTTACAATTCAATGAGAATGTGGCAAGGAGCTAGTGGCGTTTCTCCATATGATGGTATTGTAAGTCCCGCATACACAATTTTAATTCCGAAAAATGTTTATTCAAAATATTTCGGATATTATTTCAAAACAAATGAAATGGTTTATCAATTTAAAAAATATTCTCAAGGATTAACATCTGACACATGGAACCTTAAATATCCATTAATTTCTGAAATTAAGATAAAAATACCTTCTATTGAAGAACAAAAAGAAATAACTAATGTATTTGAAATAATGGATGAAAAAATTAAAATATTGCAGAATAATATTGATGAATTAACAACTTTTAAGAAAGGACTTCTCCAACAAATGTTTGTTGTCAGGATTAACTGGCGATGTAATTTTAAGTTGGCAAAAAGCCCAAGTTTTAATAAACATTTATTAATATTAAAAAACAAAATTATTTTTATTATTATTGAATTAATCATAGGAGATTTATTTATGAAAATTGAAAAAGATGCAGAAAATATTTTAAACAAGTTTTCAAAAACTTTAGAGAATATTCCAGATCTTGAAGAAACTTGGTATATTACTGACAATTTAAATCTTACTCGTGAAGATAAATCTCATGAGAAACATCCTGAAAAAATTTTAAGGAATGCTCATATTGATAAAGAAGGCAAACTTGTTGTTAAAAGAGCAGATTGGGTTAATTAGGGGAATTTTTTATGAAAATGGATTTGGTTTTAGAACTTATGGATGTTCCTGGACAGCTTGTTTCTGTTTTGGATCCGATTAGTGGCCTTGGTGCAAACCTGGTTACCGTAATCCATAAAAGAGATTCTAAAAATGAAAAAGGAATGATTCCGGTTCAGCTTACTCTTGAAGGTGAACGTGATAGCCTTGACAGGGTTATTGAAAGGTTCAAAGAGTTGGGAGTTTCAATTATTGCAATGGATGGAGTCGTTAAAAAGGAAGTTGTGAGCACTATTTTAATTGGTCATATTGTTGATAATGACATTAGAGACACTATGGATAAAATTAATTCTTTAGACGGTGTTTATGTAGTTGGATTTGATATTAAATTAGACGGGGAATCCAAATCCTCTGCCTTAATTAATATTGAAACAGACTTTGGCATGAAAGAATTTATATTTGATAAGATTGGTAAAATAGCTGCAGAAAAAGATTTACTTATGATTAATGAAGTTTAGGGATAGTATGAAAGAATGTAAAGTCATAGTAATGGGATTTGGTGCAGTTGGTCAGGGTGTGGCTAGAGCAATCTCATTAAAAAAAGACATGATTAAAGAAAGATTTAATGTAGAATTAAAAATAGTAGCTGCTGCAGATTCTTCATCTTCTGCAATCTGTGCTGACGGATTGGATGAAGAACTGCTTGTAAACACTAAAAACGAATTTGGAAAATTATCCAATTATCCTGAATACGGCAGTACCATTTCAGGTTTGGATGTGTTGGATGCTGTGGAATATGACTGTTTGATGGAAGCAACTCCAACCAATATAACTGATGCAGAACCTGCATTGTCTTTAACTTTAAAAGCATTTAAAGCTGGAAAAGATGTTGTAACATCAAATAAGGGACATTTAGCTTTAAAATTCAGAGAAGTTGTATCCGAAGCTGAGAAAAACAATGTTGAATTTAAATATGAAGCCAGTGTTGGTGGAGCAATGCCTATTATTAATTTCACAAAAGAAACACTTTCATCCTGTGGAATCAAATCAATTGTAGGAATATTGAACGGTACCACCAATTACATTTTATCAAGAATGGCATCCGAAGGTTCCTCCTATGATATAACCTTAAAAGAATCTCAAGAGTTGGGAATAGCTGAAACAGACCCAACTCAGGATGTTGAAGGTATTGATGCAGCTTGCAAAACTGTAATTTTAGCTAATTCACTTTTAGGAATTGATGCCACTTATAGTGATGTTGATGTTGAAGGTATTTCAAATATTACTTCACAGGCTATGGATTTAGCCAGAAAAGAAGGTTATTTAATTAAATTAATAGCTGAAGTTTCTAAAGACAAACTGCAGGTATCACCACGTTTAGTTAAAAAAGGCAGTGCATATGATTTAAGCGGAACTTTAAATATGGCTACTGTCCGCACTGACCTTGCAGGTGATGTTAGTGTTATTGGACTTGGAGCAGGATCTCTTGAAACTGCTTCTGCGATGTTGACTGATTTGATTAGTATTTTAAAAGTTAAATACTAATTTACTTTTACTTTTTTTGATGATAGTATGAAATATGTAATTTTTATTCCTGACGGTTCAAGTGACTATCCAATCGACGAATTGGACGGCATGACTCCACTTATGGCAGCTGATACTCCAAATATTGATAAAATGGCAAAAGAAGGTTTTGGAGGTTTAACCAATAATGTTCCTGATGCATATACTCCCGGTTCTGATGTAGCCAATATGAGTATTTTCGGATTTAACCCTGCAGATTACTATACAGGCAGAGGACCTCTGGAAGCAGGCAGCATGGGTATTGAAACAACTGATAAGGATGTAATTTTCAGATGCAATACCATTACCCAGAAGGACAATCATATGGATGATTTTAATGCAGGCCATATTACCTCTGAGGAAGCTGAAATACTTATGGACAGCTTAAATGATTACTTCAATGGAAAATATGATGATTTTAAAGGCAGATTCTATTCAGGAGTCAGTTACAGACATCTGTTTGTATATTCCTGTGACAGTGCTGAAGATGCTAAGCTATTGGCTGATTTGAAGACTATGCCTCCTCATGATATTGCAGGTGAGAATCTGGATGAAAACACCTCCGGCGACAGATGGGATGAAAAATTACCCAAATTCATTAAGAAAATCATGTGGGAATCAGGGGAAGTTCTTGAAAATCATGAAGTCAATAAAAAAAGAGTGGAAAATGGCAAAAAACCGGCAAATATGGTATGGCTGTGGGGTCAGGGAGTAACACCAACTTTACCTAACTTTAAAGATGTTTACGGATTGGATGCAGCAGTAATTACTGGTGTTGATTTGTTAAAAGGAATAGGTGCTTTTGCAGGCTTTGACATTATTGATGTTCCAGGAGCTACCGGATACTTTGACACAGATTATGAAGCTAAGGGAAAATATGCAATTGAAGCTTTAAAAAACCATGATGTGGTGTTTGTACACATTGAAGCTCCTGATGAAGCAGGACATGCATCAGACACAGCTGAAAAAGTTAGGGCTATTGAACAAATTGACAAGCATATTGTAGGTCCGGTTTTAGACAGTTTAAAAGGTCAGGACTTTAAGGCAGCTATTTTGCCTGATCATCCAACTCCTGTTTCAGTTGGAACCCATACAAGAGATGATGTGCCTTTGATAATATATTCTTCTGATAAAACAGGCGATGAGAGTGAATCCTTTGATGAACAGAGTGTTCTTAAAGGCAGTTTGGATAAAAAAGAAGGATATAAATTAATGTCAAGGCTAATTAATGATGATTTTTAGATAAATCATTTCATTAATCATTTTCTTTTAATGTTGTTAATCGCAACAGTTATATATCTGGAAATTTATAATTTATGTTGTAATTTACAACAATAATTTTATTTTTTTTTATGGTGTACTAAATATGGAATCTTTAATTAAAACCCCAAAACATTATTTATTTTCCAATAAAGCATTATTTGTTCTGTTTTTACCTTTGCTTATTGAGCAGGGACTGGAATTTTTTGTAGGGTTTGCTGATTCTGTAATGGTTGCATCTTTAGGTGAAGCAGCAATTTCCGGTGTTTCATTAGTTGATTTTCTGATGCAGCTGCTGATTTTCGGATTTTCTGCACTGGCTACTGGAGGAGCGGTAATAGCTGGCCAGTACTTAGGAAACAATAAGCCAAAAAAAGCTAGAGGAGCATGCAATCAGCTTGTGTGGTTTTCAGGAATTTTATCAGCTCTTTTAATGGTTGTTGTTTTAATAGCCAAATCCTTTTTAATTAATACATTATTTGGCCAGATTGAAGCGGATGTATGGAATTATGCAAATACATATTTGCTGTTTATGGCTTTTTCAATACCATTTATAGCTATTTACAATGCAGGTGCTGCAATTTACAGAACCAGCGGAAATTCAATTCTGCCAATGAAGATAATGGTTATCTGCGATATTTTAAATGTTGTAGGTAATGCATTCGGTATTTATTATTTGGGTTTAGGTGTTGAAGGAGTAGCTGTCCCCACTGTAATTTCAAGACTGATTGCAGCAGCTGCTATAATGCATTTTACATTAAATGAAAACTTCAAACTCCATATTAAAAGAACTTTAAAACATAAATTTGATTGGAAAGTTCTTAAAAACGTGCTGAATGTAGGTATTCCATACGGTATTGAAAACGGACTGTTCCAGTTTGGACGCGTGCTGGTTTTAAGTTTGGTTTCAACTTTTGGAACAGTAGCTATTGCAGCTAATTCTGTAGGTTATGCAATCGGAATATTTTCAGTATTGCCAGGTTTTGCAATTAATCTGGGAATGACTGCAGTAATTTCAAGATGTGTCGGAGCAAATGATTACGAACAGGCAAGATATTACAATAAAAAGATTATTTTAATTGTTGTTGTATGTCACATTATTGTCAATGCAGCAATATTTGCCCTGTTGCCGGTTATTTTGAGCCTTTATAATTTGTCTCCTGCTACTGCAGCACTGTCTGCCAAGATGATTATCTGGCACGGTACACTTGGAATTTTAATTTGGCCAATAGCATTTTCACTGCCTAACCTGTTTAGAGGTGCTGGTGATGCAAAATGGGCGATGGCGGTAAGCTTAGCAGTAATGTTTACCTGCAGGATAGGCTTATCTTACATTTTAGCCATAAACTTTAATATGGGAGTATTTGGAACATGGGTAGCTATGTTTATTGACTGGTTTGTAAGAGGCGGATTATACATCTACAGATACTTCAGCAATAAATGGACATTATATAGGGTTGCAGAATCCTAATTTTTCTTTTTTTTACATAAAAATTCAAATAGTAATGTTTATATTTTTATATTTTGATAGATTGTTTTATTGGTGAGCTTTTTGATTCAGTATATAGTAGAATAATTAAAATTGGCATTATTAATCCTTTAAATACAATAACAGATATAATAATGTATGCAGTAGGTGATTTTTTTAACACAGATTTAAACGAGTATGTTGAAAGATATGTCGCTGATCCTAAGTTTTGGGCAGGTATTGGTGGTGGATTATTGTTTGACGCTGGTAAAATTGCTATATTTACTGGAGTTGGTGCACCTGTAGGTTTAGCTTTAATGGGTGTGGGAACATTTTTCACTGCATATAGCTGTGGTTTGTTTGATATGGATAGCGAGGGTAATTATGTTGGTTTAACTGGTGAGAATATGGGTAATTTTGCTTTTTCAATGGGTTGTAATATTATTGGTAGTGGTAAGGTAGCTTATGCTTCTAGGATTGCATTTAAGAGTATGGGTGGTGAGGTGTTACAGCAGTCTACTAAAAGGGTTGTTTCAGCAAGTTCTTATGGAGGATATTATAGAACAGTGTTACGTAGTGATAGTAAAATAGTTTCATTTAAAAACCCTGCAAAGACGATGCCTGCAAAAAAATATTTAATGGATGAAACAGTAGGTGACACAAATGTAAAAAAATTAGGAAAATTGGGAACCGAGTATATTTGTGGTGTTGGGGGAGATTATATTTGGAGAGGTATTTGGGAGTCACAGTACTCTAATAATTAGATGTTTGGTGGTATGATTATGGATATTAATGTTAAATGTGTTTTTGTTTTTATTTTTTTTGTAATATTTGTTTTATCATGTCATTGTTATAACTATTATACAATTTGGAATCCTAATCCTCTTGTAGAAAAAGATAATTGGCCATCTAGGCTATTTTATATATCTTTTATTTTAATTGCTATTATTATTCCACGTATATAATTTTGAGATAATATTATTTGGGGTGTATGTGTTCTATGATTAAAGATGTTGTAAATGTGATTTTGCTTAGTATTATAGTAATTTTGACTTTTTATTATTACTGTGTCCTTTTCTTTAAGAAAATAAATATTAACTGGCCTGGAAGAATTATAATAATTGTATTTTTTTTAATTATTATAATAAATTTTAAGAATATGCTTGATTGGTTCCATTATTTTTTTCATTTGTAGACATAAAAGGCATGAAAAGCGGAATGGAATATTTAATTTTAATTTGCAAATAACAGAAATAAAATGGTTGTTAAACACAACAGTTATATATTAAAAAAATTAAAAATTATGTTGTAATGTGCAACAGTTTGTGATATTATGGTATTGTTTAGAGGAGATATTAAGTGCAAGTCACTTCAGAGAAGAACATCATTAAGCGTAATTTTACCTGCAGACAACATACATTACTTGCAGGGCACTGAAGAAATAGTAGAAAAGCCATATAAAACATTGTATCTGCTGCATGGGCTTTTCGGCAGTGATGATATATTTTTAGCAAACACTACAATTCAAAAATTTGCAGAAGACCATAATATTGCAGTTGTCCTGCCAAGTGGAGAAAATAGCTTTTATGTGGACCAAAAAGAATCCCACAAATATTATGGGGAGTTTATAGGTCGTGAACTTGTTGAAATGACAAGAAACATTTTCCCACTATCTCATAAAAAAGAAGACACATATCTTGCAGGATTTTCAATGGGAGGATATGGAGCTATTAGAAACGGATTAAAATACCATGACACTTTCGGATATATTGGAGCAATCTCTGCAGCGCTGCTGACAGATGATTTGCATAACTGGGGCGAGGGAGATGATTTATTGTCTTCAAAATCTTTTGCCCAGTCCTGTTTCGGAGACTTGAATAAAGTAATCGGAAGTGACATGGATCCCAAATTTTTAATTGATGATTTGATAGCTAATGATATTGAAATTCCAAAGATTTTCATGGCAGTTGGAGATAATGACTTCTTGTATAATGAGAACATAGATTATTATAATTACTTAAAATCAAGAAATGTTGATGTGGAGTTCAGATGCTCTTCAGGAGAACATACCTGGGAGTTTTGCAATGATTATATTAAAGAGTTTATAGAATGGCTCCCATTATAAAAAAGAGAAGATAATATGAAAAAATTTGGTTTTGGATCTATGAGGTTACCCTGTAATAGTGATGATCCGAAAGATATTGACCTGCCACAGATATTTGAAATGGTTGATAGATATATTGAAAGCGGATTCAATTACTTTGATACTGCATACGGATACCATGACGGATTAAGTGAAGTGGCACTTAGAAAAGCAGTTACTGAAAGATATCCGAGAGAAGATGTAATAATAGCTGATAAATTACCTGTATACATGCTTAAACCTTCACATAACCTTGAAGAAATATTCCATGAGCAAAAAGAAAGATGCGGTGTTGAGTATTTTGATTATTACATGCTGCACAATATTACAAACAACTTCTACAATGGAATCATTCCGCAGTTAAAGTGCTTTGAATTTGCAGAAAAATTAAAGGAAGAAGGCTTTATCAGACATCTCGGAATTTCATTTCATGATGATGCAGAAACTCTTGATAAAATATTAAGTGAGCATCCTTCTATAGAATTTGTTCAGTTACAGATAAATTATCTTGACTGGGACAATGAGGGAATTCAGTCAGGGAAATGTTATGAAGTAGCCAGAAAATACAATAAGGACATTATTGTAATGGAACCTTTAAAAGGAGGGACACTTGTAAATATTCCGGAAGATGCCAGCAAAATATTAACCAGCTACAATCCTGATTTGTCACTTGCATCTTGGGGAATTAGATTTGCAGCCAGTTTGGAAGGTGTTTTAACAGTATTGTCTGGTGTAAGTTCATTGGAGCAGCTGGAAGACAATTTAAGTTATATGAAAGATTTCAATCCATTGACTGAAGATGAATTGAAGGTTATTGGAGATGTAGTTGAAATCATTAAACATTCAATAGCAATTCCATGTACGGGATGTGATTACTGTTTGGATGCATGCCCTGAAGATATTCCAATTTCAAAGTTCTTTGCTCTTTATAATGATGTTAAACAATCCATTGA
>UMIY01052340.1_pt1 | contig 27155 bp, 25 predicted proteins | sample 1965921 | NCBI WGS metagenome assembly UMIY01 (sample SAMEA4836134, study PRJEB28245) | human gut metagenome | biome: gut microbiome; material: fecal sample | place: Denmark | collected 2008
TAATTAAACCGCCAAAGAAAGTTAATGTCTAAGCAGTCATTTGGAACTTTGTTTGGCGACATCCTCACCAGATGGCTGCTTAGACATGCTGAGGATGTTTTTTATGTCTAAATCTAAAAATCCTATTGAGGATTTTGTTTTTAGCTTGTCTGATGATCAATTTCAGCTTTTGATTGATTCTGTAGACAAACGTAAAGACAAAGAAATGTACGGCTTCACTTCATTGGAAGAAGCCGCTTTTAAGTATGGTCGAAAGCCAGTATGTCCGCACTGTGGTAGTAGAAATTACAATGTAAATGGACACACGCCTTCATATCATAAAAGATATCGTTGTCTGGATTGTGATTGTTCCTATACACTTTTGTCAGATTCAATATTCAATTCAAGTAAAATATCATTTCATAAACTAACTAAATACATACAATTAATGACTTTTAATGTTCCGTTAAAAGAATGTATGGAAATATTAGAAATTTCATTAAATACAGCTAATTTATGGAGAAAGAAAATATTTCAAACAGTGACTGATTACCAAAATCATGTAATATTGAAGGATCGTGTATGGTTAGATGAAACGTATATTGAAGACTACAAAATACTAGGTTCAGATTATAAAGAAAAACGATTGCGCGGTCTTTCTAGAACAAAGATATGTATAGTAGTAGCTATAGACTCTTACAAAAATATGATAGCTATAATATGCGGTCATGGAAAGCCATCATCAAATCGTATCTATAAAACTGTAAAAAATCATATTACGCCAAACTCAACCATTATTCATGATGGAGAAAAAGCACATAATAAACTGATTCAAGAATTACATCTTAAATCTGAAGTTTATAAAGCAGATTGTAAAGATGACAATTATTTAAAACATATGGCATTGATCAACAACATGTGTGGCTGGATAAAACGATATATATGGAGATTTATTGGTATGGATGTAGAAAATTTACAAACATATTTAAATTGGTATGTTTATCTGCTACGATGCCAACGTGACAATGACAAATGGGCAAAAAACGAACGAATTCTGCGTCATTTATTACTTGAAAGAACTAGATATACCCGTAAATAAGGGGCTTGTCAACCACACGATTGTAGATTCCTCAGAAAAATTTTTATTTTCTTTATCCTTTTTGATTTTCTTCTGGATGTTATTTGCATTATCAATCGTTTCTTGAATGCTTGATTCGTATGTAGCTTCTATAGTTTTTGATAATTTCACACTACAAGGTACAATTAGACACATAGATACGGCAATAATACCAATCTTGATACATACAATTTTTAGCCAGTCCCATTTTGTGACATTGTTTACCAGCCAGGCTAAACATAATATAGGAATGATGTATTTAAAGGCTACCATACATGTAAGAGTTAAAGAATATTTCTCTAAATAAATAGCTCCAAGAACTAATAAGAATTTTGAACTTAAATCCGCTAAACCATTCGCAATAGGAGTTCCTGTATCTCCAGGTAACATAGTAATTGCTGTAGATATGGCAGCACTAGATGCAGCAAGGGTCATAACTGTATCTCTTTTTTCATCTAAATATTGAATAGATTGTTCATGAAATTCAGGTGTTGATGTTTTTTCTGCAATCATGTAAAAGCTTGATAAACAAATAAGAATTGGTAAGATCCATTTTAAAATGGTTTTGTAGTCAAATGATTTCATATTAAGTATTCCTTTCCACATTTCTAATTTTATCACAAATCATGTATAATCATGTCAGGAGGATTTTATTATGGTTTTAATTATTGTGATTGTATTAATCGTCTTGTTGGTGTTGTTTGTGATGTCAAGCTACAACAAGCTAGTTCGTTTATCTAATAGAGTGGATGAGGGCTTCTCTACAATGGATGTGTATTTGAAGAAGCGTTTTGATTTGATTCCTAACTTAGTTGAAACAGTTAAGGGGTATGCGAAACATGAGGCTGAAACTTTAAGTTCTGTAATTGCTCAAAGAAATATGGCAAAAACTTCAAAGGATGTCATGGATAGTGAGAATAAGATCACAAATGCCATTCAGGGAATTTTTGCGGTGGCAGAACAATATCCGGATTTAAAGGCGAATACGAATTTTATGGATCTTCAAAATCAATTGAAGTTGGTTGAGGAGGATATCGCAAATTCTCGTAAATACTATAATGCGTTAGTTCGTGAATATAATGATGTGATTATGAGTGTTCCTACAAACATCATTGCGTCTTTATTCCATTTTGAAAAGAAGACAATGTTTGAAGTGGCCAATGCTTCTGAAAGAGAAAATGTTCAAGTTAAATTTTAAGAAGGTCTTGGCCTTCTTATTCGCATTTATTTTATGTTTTGGATGTATCGATATCTATGCCGATGATGGGGGATATACGATTAGTGACTATAAGGTAAATGCGACATATCATTCTAACAATACGATTGATGTCAAGGAAGTGATTGATGTCAATTTCTCAAGTTATCGTCATGGAATTTATCGTAATATTCCAGAAACGATGTATATCAATCGGGATGAAAAGTATAAGTTAAAGATTCAAAATATCAACGTATTAAATGATGAGTATGAAGTGGATTCTGATTCAGGCAATCGTGTGATTCAAATTGGTAGTGAAGACTATACGATTATTGGCCCTCATACGTATACGTTGACTTATACGATTGTCATTCCAGAAGATTATCATTCCGATTTGGATTTTATCTATTATTCAGTTCTTGGAAACAATTGGAATACAACCATTTCTCATTTTAATTTTGATATTCAGTTTGAAAAGGCTTTGACAGAAAAAGAAATGTCAAACATTCAAGTCTTTAGTGGAAGTCTAGGCAATCAATCGAATGCTTTAAATGTGAATCCAATCATTTCTTCGAATTCTATTAGTGGTTCTGCCTATGATATCGGTGCTAAACAAGCCATTACAATCTTTGGTCAATTAAGACAAGGCTATTTTGTAGGGGCTAAACAAACGACTTCAAAGACACCTTTTATCTTTTTAGGTTTAGCCATTCTATTTGGCTTATATAGTTTGATTCGTGCTCTTCTTTTAAAGAAAGTGCATATTACGCCAGTGGTCAATTTCTATCCACCAAAAGATATGGATCCAGCTATGGTTGGAACGATTGTGGATGAGTCTGTGGATCAAGAGGATTTAATGGCGTTGATTCCGTATTGGGCTAGTAAGGGATATTTAACGATTTCTGAAAAGGAAGATGATTTGGTTCTGACTAAGGTAGAGAATCATGAGCCTCCAGTCTTAAAACATCAAAAGAAGATTTATAAGGGATTGTTTAAATACAAAGAGAGTGTGAAGTTATCTAAACTATCTAGTAACTTTGGTAAGGCTATGAATGATGCCAAAGAAGCTTTGAATGATGAATTTAGTGGAGATAAGAAACTATCTAGTATTGATCATGGTTTTGTGACAACCATTCTAGCCATGATTTGTATGATTGTATGTATCTTGTTTAATACGCGTTATAGTATTGTAGATAATTTGATCGAAACAATATTAGCTGCATTTAGCTTTGTGCTTATGATGGTTATGAACTATTCTGTAGCAGCAACTGGTGTATTTAATAAGAATAAACTAGGTGTATTAAAGAAAGTATTAAGTATTGCGTTTGTTTTAATTCTTGCGTACTTTATATACCGTCAATGCGATTCAATTCTAAGTCTAGTTCCATTTGAATATATGATGGTCGGTATTGTGGTTGTTTCACTTCCAATTTTATTGAGTCCTCGATTTAATGTAGTGAGCGAGTACTTTAAAAGTGTTGCGCAAGATTTATTAGGCTTTAAAGACTTTATTGAAAAGGCGGAAGTGCCACAATTGGAAAGATTGTCTAAGGAAAATCCTTCATATTACTATGATGTGATTCCATATGCGATGGTCTTTGGACTTTCTGAAATGTGGACAAAGAAATTTAGTACGATTCCTTTAGCACAACCAGATTGGTATGACTCTTATTATTCAGATCCATACGATTCTTATTTCTACTATAGAATGTTGACAAGAAGAATGTATGATCCAATCCATCAGAATTTATTGGATTATCAAACAGAACAAATGAAAAGTACAGCCGATAGCATGGGCTCTAGCTTTGGTGGCTTCTCTGGTGGAGGCGCCGGTGGCGGAGGCGGCGGAAGCTGGTAATAGATGAGTATTAGGGTGATGAGCCCGCGTAACTTGGTAGGTGTTGTGCACCTACCTTTTTTGCGTTCAATAATAAACGGGGGATTTCACACGAATGCATATTTCGTACATATTCATTACTGTAGAAAAAACAAAGAGTCTATATACTTATAATGGTTGTCTTTTACAAGAAATTGTAAGATCCAGTGATGTGTTTATCAAACATGATGACGGAATAATGTCTTTGAAAAAGTGTATACCTTGTACTAACGTCGTATGCGTCGTAAGTTTAAGGTATAAATTTGTGAAAGGATTGATAATTTTTGAATAGGTTGGTATACTACAGGTGAAAGTTGCGACATATACGACGCAAGTGTGAGGTGAAAAAATGGTTAAGCGAGATTCTTATTTGAAACGATTGATTCACAATATGTGGAATGGAGAGGTGAAGGTTATCACTGGTATTCGTAGATGTGGAAAATCAGTTATGCTTTTTGACCTGTTTCATGAGTATCTTCTTTCTCAGGGTGTACCAGAAGACCATATTCTTAAGTTTGAGTTAGATCAAAGACGATATTACAAATATCGAAACCCGATTACTCTTTGCGAGTATGTAGAAGATGCGATTTGTGATAAAAAAGAAGAAAAATTCTATCTTTTTATTGATGAAGTACAATATACTACTAAAGTTGTTGATGAAGAAAATGGCGGAATTACAGTTACGATTTATGATATGCTGAATGAACTGAAAGCATACAGAAATCTTGATGTTTATGTAACTGGAAGTAATTCTAAAGGCTTGTCTAATGACATTGCTACAGAATTCAGAGGGCGTGCAACACAGATTCATGTTTATCCGTTATCATTTGAAGAATATTATTCACATGTTAAAGGGGATGAAAGAAAAGCGTTAGATACCTATATGCTTTATGGTGGAATGCCTAGGTTATTGGCTTTAGAAGATGAAAAAGATAAGAAGGACTATTTGACTTCTCTTTTTAGGGAGGTTTACATTAGAGATATTGTGGAACGAAACAAAATTGAACGGGAAGATATTCTTGGCGATATATTGAACTTTTTGGCTTCGCAGATAAGTTCATTGACGAACCCAACGAATATATCGAATGCCTTGACTAGTATGAAAAATGAAAAAATAAGTTCTACCTTGGTTGCGAATTATGTGCAGCATACGATAGATTCTTTTCTGATCAGCATGGCAAAAAGATATGATGTTAAGGGAAAAACTTATTTTCAGTACCCCAACAAGTACTATTATACAGATGTTGGATTACGTAATGCTCGTTTAAATTATCGTCAATATGATCCAGGGCACATTATGGAGAACATCATATACAATGAACTAATGCGTAGAGGTTATAGTGTAGATGTTGGCGTTGTAACGGATCGAAGCAAAGGAAAAAATCTTCAGAAGGAAATAGATTTTGTAGTAAATGATGCGGATCGAAAAATCTATATTCAATCAGCATTTCGGATGGACACAGAACAGAAAACATCTTCTGAATTGGCTTCTTTAATGCTTACGAAGGATTTCTTCAAAAAAATAATTATTCGCATGGATATACCGCATAATTTTTATGATGAAAATGGTATTTTCCATTGCAATTTAATTGATATGCTATTAGGACGAGTAGAGTTGTTTTAATGAATATTGCCAACTGGCGACTGTGTAGAATCCTAAGGATTTTATTGGAAAGGCTGAGGTACCACAATTGGAAAGATTATCTATGGAAAATCCTTCATATTACTATGATGTGATTCCATATGCGATGGTCTTTGGACTTTCTGAAATGTGGACAAAGAAATTTAGTACGATTCCTTTGGCACAACCTGATTATTGGTATGACTCTTATTATTCAGATCCATATACTTCTTATTTTTGAATGTTGATAAAAAATATGTATGAACCAATCCATCAGAATTTATTGGATTATCAAACGGAACAAATGAAAAGTACAGTCGATAGCATGGGCTCTAGTTTTGCTGGTTTCTCTGGTGGAGGTGCCGTGGCGGAGACTGGTAAGAAATATTAAATTTAAATTGTCTTTAATTATATTTGGTGTATAATTAAATTGTGGAGATGAGTATTAGGGTGATGAGCCCGCGTACTGATTCTTGAACTTAGGGTGATGAGCCCGCGTACTGTGGTAGGTGTTGTGCACCTACCTTTTTTTTTAGGAGGAAAATATGTTTAAAACAGGTATAAAAGCTATCAAAAATTTAACAGACTATTGGTATCATTTATCAAATGGACCAAACAATCAAGTTGTTAATAAATCCATGAAATCTTTAGAATTTATTACCGCAAGTTATCATCGAGGCATAAGTTATGATTCATCATATAAAGTTGGTGATTTCGTTTGGATTGAATTCGGACATAATCCTAAACCTGAATTGTCCTTTGAACATATTGGTATTATTTTTATGAAACAGAATCATACTTATTATGTTTTGCCAATAACAACTCCAAAAAGTCATAATAGGCAGCATTTAAATGCTTATCATGACGTTGAAAATCCGAATGGAACAAAGAAATTTGTTTTAATTAAAAAAGTTGATTTTCCTTTTTTAAAACATGACTCATTAGTGAAAACATCAGAACTGCGTGTAGTGAGTGAAGCCAGGCTTGGTAATGTTTTAGGACATAAAGAATTAGAAGATCCTAAAATTATTGATATATGGAGAATTGCTCATAGTTTCTATTTTCCTAGTTATGATTATAAAATGAATAATCTAATAAAAGAGAATTCGTTTTTGAAAATGATGATTGTAGCGTCTAAAATTAATAAAACATATACTATTAATGAGTTTACGGATTTAAATGATTTAATTGATATTGATACAACAAAGTATACTCTTGAAATTGGTATTCCAAAATTAATGAGCTCAACGCAATATATGGTTGAAATTAAAATGAGTGATACTTTTAACCAAAAAATCACTAAATCTGTAGAATGTAGTTTAAAGACTGATTGATTATGCAGCTAAAATGCTGCTTTGAAAAAAAGACTTGGAATTATCCAAGCCTTATTGAGCATTCATCTTTTGACGATATAAGTTACGACGATCTAAAGCTGTTAAACCTTTTTTACGAATACGAATTGCATCTGGTGTAACTTCGACTAATTCATCATCGTTGATCCATTCTAACGCTTCTTCTAGTGAGAAGATTTTTGGTGGAGTTAATAACATAGCTTCATCACGACCACTTGAACGGATGGCTGTTAATTTCTTGTTCTTTAATGGGTTCACATCCAAATCGATGTTTTTAGAACTTTGACCAATAATCATACCTTCATAAACTGGTGTTTGTGGAGAAATGAACAATTGACCACGTTCTTGAAGGTTCCATAAAGCGTAAGTCATGGCTTCACCTGTTTCAGTTGAAATCATTGCACCTTCCATACGTTGTGCGATTTCTCCTTTATATGGTTCATAACCACTAATACGACGTACTAATGTACCTTCACCGTGTGTATCATTGATAAATTCTGAACGGAAACCTAATAAACCACGAGTAGGTGCTGTATACACGATCTTCACATATCCATTTTCTTCAGACATATCTTGCATAACACCCTTACGAAGATTTAATTTGTTGATGATGGTTCCTGAATATTCTTCTGGAGCTAAACATACAACTTCTTCGATTGGCTCTACTTTATGTCCATTTTCATCTTTGTGTAGGATAACCTCTGGTTTAGAAACAGCTAATTCATAGCCTTCACGACGCATATTTTCAATTAATACGGAAATATGCAATTCACCACGACCACTGACTTTGAAGCAATCGGCTGAATCAGTTGGTTCAACCTTTAAACCAACGTTAACTTCAAGTTCTTTTTCAAGTCTTTCTTTTAAGTTACGACTTGTCACGTACTTACCACTCTGTCCTGCAAATGGACTTGAGTTTACGTGGAAGTTCATAGATAGAGTTGGTTCTTCAATTTCAATGTGTTCCATTGGTTCAATGTGATCGGCTGTACAGATTGTATCACCAATACTGATATCTGGCATACCCGCAATAACTACGATATCTCCTGAATGTGCTTCTTGCACACTTGTTCTAGACAATCCTTTGTATACGAATAATTTAGATAAGCTTTCTTTGGCATTCAATCCAGATTGGTTACAACGAATATATTGTTGTCCTTGTTTTAAAACACCTGAATATAAACGTCCAATTCCTAAACGACCAATGTATTCATCGTATGCCAAGGCAGATACTTGCATTTGAAGAGGTTCTTCATCCATATCTGGATATACATCACAATGTTTTAAGATTGTATCGAATAATGGATCGATGTTGTCGCTTGGTGTTTTAAGGTCGTATTGAACACGTCCTTCTCTTGCTACACCATAAAGAATAGGGAAGTCTAATTGTTCGTCGTTGGCATTTAAGTCTAAGAACAATTCGTAAACTTCATCGACAACTTCTTCAGCTCTTTGGTCTTTCTTATCAATCTTGTTGATTAATAGAATTGGTTTTAAACCAATTTCCAAAGCTTTTGATAATACGAAACGAGTCTGAGGCATTGGACCTTCACTCGCATCGACTAATAAGATAACTGTATCTACGGTACGGATAATACGTTCAACTTCACTTGAGAAGTCGGCGTGACCTGGCGTATCTACAATATTAATTTTTACACCGTTATGAATAACGGAACAGTTTTTAGAATAAATCGTAATTCCACGTTCACGTTCTAGATCGTTTGAGTCCATGATGCAGTTAACAACTTCTTCGTTGTCACGGAAAACATCACTCTGTCTTAAAAACGCATCGACTAACGTACTTTTACCGGCATCAACGTGGGCGATAACGGCAATGTTAAGAATTTTTTCTTTATTGGACATACTGTCACTCACTTTCCTGTCAAAAACAGTACAATTATAAAGCAAGAAACCTTAAAACTCAATAAAATGTGCTATAATAAAACAAAAATTTTCTGAAAGGGGTAACACCATGCAAGTGCAATATATAAAAGAGTATTCAAATTGTTTGGATCGCGAAATGGAATATAAAATCTATGGCCAAGGTGGTAAATTATGCCTGGCCATTCCAAGTCAAAATGGACGTTTTTTTGAATGGGAAGATCGTGGTATGATTCATGAAGTTTCCAAATGGATCGAAGCCAATCAATTGACAATCATTACGTGTGATACTTTGGATTTAGAAACATGGTCCTATCCTTATAATACAAAGGTTCGTATGTTGAAACATGAACTGTGGATTGAATATATTCTTACTGAGTTAATTCCTAGTGTACAAGAAAAGATGAATATTCATGATAAATGGATGGTTACGGGAGCAAGTCTTGGAGCAACGCATGCCACAAATTTAATTTTTCGCTTTCCTAAACAATTCGATACCTTATTAGCCCTATCGGGTATTTATGATACAGAATTATTCTATGGGGATTATCATGATGAAAATACATACCATAATAATCCATGTGCCTACATGAAAAATATGTCTTTAGACCATCCCTATATGGAATTGTATAAACAATCCAAATTGATCTTTTGCGTAGGACAAGGCAATTGGGAACAAGAATGTGTTGAATCACTTAGACAAATGAGTTCTATTCTGTATGATCAACACATCGAGGCTTGGTGTGATTTCTGGGGTTATGATGTCTATCATGATTGGCCTTGGTGGAAGGTACAACTACAGTATTTTATGGAACAAATATTTAAGGAAGTATGACAAATATTAAGAATGAATTGATTTCACATAAGGATTTGTATGTGTGGACACAAATTAACTTTGCGTATCATTCAAATAAAATTGAAGGCTCTAAATTGTCTAAGGATCAAATCATACAAATATTTGAAGCGAAAGATTTAACGATGGATTTGGATGATGCACTAGAAGCACGAAATCATTTTCGGTTGTTTGATTATATGTTGAAGACAGTAGATGAACCATTATCAAAAGAAATGATGATTCAAATGAATATGATTTTGAAAAGAGGTACGTCTTATGAGGATAATCCAGCATATAATGTAGGTGGTTTTAAAGTAAGGGAAAATGGGATTGGAATGATAAATCCTTTTAAAACGACAAAACCAGCGGATGTTGAAACGGAATTAGATGCCTTGTTGGAAAAGTTTCAAAATAAAGGGGTTCTATCATTTGAAGATATTGTAGAATTTCATGTTTGTTTCGAAAGAATACATCCGTTTGGAGATGGAAATGGACGTACTGGACGAATGATTCTATTTAAACAATGTCTACAGAATAGTCATATTCCATTTGTACTATTAGATCGAGATCGTGCATTTTATCTGCGTGGCTTAAAAGAATGGGGTTTTGAAAGAAATTATTTAATTGACACTCTTTTAACGCAACAAGATATTTATGCATCTGTTTGCGAACAATTAGATTTTTAAAGGAGTAGCGTGAACTACTCCTTTTGTGTTAGATGACCTTATGTTCTAGCCACTTATTTGATTTAAAACGAGCTAAGAAAATAAATGAACGAATCGTCCAATCGGCTCCCATACCAATCCATACGGCTAATGGGCCCATGTGGAATTGAAGCACTAAAAAGATGGTGACTACAACTCTGCAGATCCACATGGATAGGGTGGATGTGATCATGCTGAATTTTACATCGCCTGCAGCTCTTAGGCCATAGCCTGGTAAGAATGAGGGTGTCCAGAATATGATTTTATAAGCGAAGACAATGCGTGTTAACCAAATGGCAAGTTTTGCACTTTCTGCTTCCATTCCTGCAAGGCTTGTGATTTGTTGGATAAAAAGCATAATTGTAGCGCAGAATATAATACATACGATCCAGGCTAGTTTGGTTAATGAAATCGTATAGTGTCTTGCTTGTTCGTATTCTTTAGCACCCACACATTTTCCTACGACAGTCATCATACCGAGTCCTACACCAATGCTTGCTTGACATGCAAAGCTTTCAAGCATGGCCACCATAGCTTGGGCGGCAATGGCTGTTGTTCCCATTGTAGATACAGTGGATTGAATCACAAGTTTTCCAAATTGAAACATACCATTTTCAATACCGGTTGGAATACCGATTTTTAATATTTTCGTGATTGTTTCAATTTCTGGTCGGATACTTAAATAGGAATCAACATATAAATCTTGTTTAGGCTGTTTTAAAAGGATCAGGATAATAAGTGCACTGATGATTCTAGAAAGGAGTGTGGATAGGGCAGCTCCAGCTACGCCTAAACTTAGGGTAAAGATGAAAAAGATATTTCCCAGTATATTTAGAATGTTAGAACCAAGCGCAATGGCCATGGGAAGCCTTGAGTTTTGACTCGTTCGAAAGCTTGCGGCACCTGCATTATATAGAGCGATAAAGGGATAGGATAGGGCGGTGATGAAAAGATAGTTTAATGCATTGTCCATTACGTTTTTTTCTACGGATCCAAAAATCAATGTAAGTAATGGTCTTCTAAATAGAATGCAGGGAATTGTGATCAATATCGAAATAAGGGTTACGGAAAAAATCAATTGTTTCAAGGCTTGGTTGGCCTTGTCTTTTTGATTGGATCCTAGGTATTGGGCGCAGATGATGGCGCCTCCAGTGGCCATGGCGGCAAATATATTGATGATCAAAATATTTAATGAATCGACTAGGGATACGGCGGAAATGGCGGCCGAACCAATATTGGTGACCATAATGGTGTCGACAGATCCCATTAATGCGGTTAAAACTTGTTCGAACATCAACGGAATTAATAATCTTCGTAATTGTTCTTTGGTGTACATAAACAAAACTCCTAAAAATAAAAAGATATCTTTCGATATCTTAACCTACTAGTACTACATCACGGATGTTTGGCACTTCTTCAAGCAATAATTCTTTGATTCCGCCTGAGAAATCTTCAGAAGCCATCATACATCCTTGACATGCACCTTTGAAAGATACATAGACAACATTGAATTCATCAACTCCTAATAGTTCAATGTCGCCTCCGTCATGTTGAATGTAAGGACGAATCTTATCTAAACAATCATTAACGGCTTTACTATCTACTACAGTATCCATAAAACAACACTCCTAACTTATAAAAATAGTGGACATAAGATCAATGGGACAGCAAGTCCAACCACAAATCCTCCAATGACTTCGACAAATTTATGTCCAAGTACATTTTTTAACTTTTCCTGATAGATGGGATCATCAAAGTGAAGTCCTGTCATTTCGCGTAAATCTTTGACTAATTGTTGCGTTAGCTCAATGTTTTTACCGGAATAGTAGCGTACGTGGCATGCATCGTACATAACAATAAAGGAAAAGATGGTGGTTACGGCAAATATGGCTGAGTCAAATCCTTCCTGAATTCCAATGGAAAGGGAAAGGGCTGTTACAGTTGATGAGTGACTGCTTGGAAAGCCGCCACTTGCGATGACCCAGTGAAAGTCCCATTTACCAGTTCTATAATAATATACGACCGTTTTTAACACTTGTGCAAGTATATTGCTCAAAAGAGCTGTGACAAGTGGATATAAGGACGATGGTATCATAAATTCACACTCCTAACGAAAAACATTATATCATACAAAGTTAAATCGTGGTATAATCTTCTTTAGGATAGCTATGGAGGGAAATAAAAATGATTCAATTAGATTTAAATCATGCTTTCTTAAAAGAAGATGTAAAGGCTTATCAAGATCAAGTTCGCGCAATTGATGAAGCTTTACAAAATGGTACTTGTAAGGGTAACGACTTTATCGGTTGGCTAAACTGGGCTAACAATTATGATAAAGAAGAATTTAGTCGCATTAAAGAGGTTGCCGCAAAAGTACGTGAAAACACAGAAGTATTCGTTGTATGTGGTATTGGAGGATCTTATTTAGGTGCTCGTGCTGCCATTGAAATGATGAATGGTTTATATGGTGACAACAAGCCTGAAATTATTTATATGGGAAACACTTTCTCATCTACTTATATTTCACAGGTTATGAATCATATTAAAGATAAGGAAGTTACTGTAAATGTTATTTCTAAATCTGGAACGACAACGGAAACAGCATTGGCTTTCCGTATCTTGAAACAATTTATGGAAGAAAAATATGGTGAAGATGCGAAGAATCGTATTATTGCCACTACAGACAAGGCTAGAGGAACATTGAAGGCTTTAGCCGATAAAGAAGGATATGAAACATTCGTAATTCCTGATGATATTGGTGGACGTTTCTCAGTAATTACTCCAGTTGGATTATTGCCAATCGCAGTAGCTGGAATCGATATCGATGCTTTGATGAAAGGTTTACATGATGGTATGGGTGAATATGGAGATGCAGATCTTGAAAAGAACCCGGCTTACCGTTATGCAGTGGCTCGTCGTATTCTTCAAAACCAAGGGTATGATGTTGAATTGTTAGTAAACTATGAACCTCAAATGCAGATGGTTGCTGAATGGTGGAAACAATTGTTTGGAGAAAGTGAAGGAAAAGATGGAAAGGGTATTTTACCGGATTCAGTATGTTTCTCAACAGACTTACACTCTTTAGGACAATTTGTTCAGGAAGGTAAGAAAGTATTGTTCGAAACAAACTTATATGTTGATACACCAATGATCGATTTAACATTCCCTAATGATGAAGCCAATGAAGATGGAATGAACTACTTGGCTGGTAAGAGTGTGGACTGGGCTAATAAAATGGCTGCCAAAGGAACATTACAGGCTCATGAAGAAACAGGTGGAGTTCCAAATATCTTATTAACTATGCCAGGCATGACTTCTTATGACTTTGGTAATATGTGTATGTTCTTCTTCAAGGCCATCGCAATGACAACTTTGATGAATGATTCTAACCCATTCAATCAGCCTGGTGTTGAAGTTTATAAAAAGAACATGTTCAAACTATTAGGTAAAGAGTAATGATGAAAATAGAGATGTAAGCAAGTGTTTACGTCTCTTTTTTATACGCTTACAAATTAGATGAGACTAACCTCTATGGTGAATTTAACCTTTAAAATTTGACATGAAGCTCGTATAATAAACTATGGTATTGAATATCTATAAAGGAGGAAATATTAATGCCTAGAGCAAAACAGTCTATGGATGGAAATACGGCTGCGGCTCACGTTGCGTATGCTTTTACAGACGTTGCTGCAATTTATCCTATTACTCCATCTAGTCCAATGGCAGACTCTATTGACCAATGGTCTGCAGCTGGACAAAAAAATATTTTTGGAAATCAAGTAGTTGTAAGTGAATTACAATCAGAAGCAGGTGCTGCTGGTGCTGTTCACGGATCATTAGCTGCTGGTGCATTGACTAATACATTCACTGCATCTCAAGGTTTATTATTGATGATTCCAAACATGTACAAGATCGCTGCTGAACAATTACCATGTGTATTCGATGTATCTGCACGTACAGTTGCAACTCACGCATTGAACATCTTTGGTGATCACTCAGACGTTTATGCTTGTCGTCAAACAGGTTTCGCTATGTTATGTGAAACTAACCCACAGGAAGTTATGGATTTATCTCCAGTAGCTCACTTAGCTGCTTTAGAAGGTAAAGTACCATTCATTAACTTCTTTGATGGATTCCGTACTTCTCACGAAATTCAAAAAATCGAAAAATGGGACTATGAAGATTTAAAAGAAATGTGTCCAATGGAAGCTGTTGAGGAATTCCGTAAACACGCTTTAAATCCAGAACGTCCAACTATGCGTGGTTCTCACGAAAATGGAGATATCTTCTTCCAACACCGTGAAGCATGTAACACTGCATATGATGAATTACCTGCTGTAGTAGAAAAATACATGGGTAAAATCAACGAAAAATTAGGAACAAACTATGACTTGTTCAACTACTATGGAGATCCTGAAGCTGATCGTGTAATCATCGCTATGGGTTCTATCAATGACGTTGCTGAAGAAGTTATCGACTACTTAACTGCAAAAGGAGAAAAAGTTGGTTTAGTTAAGGTTCGTTTATATCGTCCTTGGTCAAGCAAACACTTATTAAAAGTTCTTCCTAAGACAGCTAAGAAAGTTGCAGTACTTGACCGTACTAAAGAACCAGGTGCTCTAGCTGACCCATTATACTTAGATGTAGCTACAACACTTCGCGAAGCAGGATTAAATGACATCACTCTTTGCGGTGGACGTTATGGTTTAGGATCTAAGGATACTCCACCTTCAAGTGTATTCGCTGTTTACACTGAATTGTTAAAAGACGAACCAAAACCTCGTTTTACAATTGGTATCGTGGATGACGTTACAAACTTATCATTGCCAGAAGTTAAACCAGCTCCTAACACTTCAACTCCAGGAACTGTTGAATGTAAATTCTGGGGTCTTGGAGGAGACGGTACTGTAGGTGCTAACAAGAACTCTACTAAGATCATCGGTGACCACACTGACAAATACATTCAGGCTTACTTCCAATATGACTCTAAGAAAACTGGTGGTATCACAATTTCTCACTTGCGTTTTGGAGACAAACCAATCCGTAGCCCATACTACATTAACCAGGCTGACTTCGTAGCTTGTCACAACCCTTCATATGTAGTAAATGGATACAAGATGGTTCAAGACGTTAAACCTGGTGGTGTATTCATGATCAACTGCCAATGGTCAGACGAAGAATTAGACAAACACATGCCTGCTGAATCTAAAAAATATATCGCAGACAACAATATCCAATTGTACACAATCAATGCCATCGATAAAGCTATCGAAATTGGTATGGGTAAACGTACAAACACAATCTTACAATCTGCATTCTTCAAATTAGCTAACATTATGCCAATTGAAGAAGCTGTAGATTACATGAAAGCAGCTGCTAAGAAATCTTACTCTAAGAAGGGTGATGCAGTTGTTGAAATGAACTACAAAGCTATCGATGCTGGTGTTGGCGCAACTCACAAAGTTGAAATTCCTGCATCTTGGGCTAACCCAGAAGCTGATGCACCAAAACCTGAATTGTCAGGACGTCCTGCAACAGTTAAGATGGTTAAAGACATCATGGAACCAGTTAACAAAATGGATGGAGATTCATTACCTGTATCTGCATTTACTGGAAACATTGATGGTCAATGGGAGACTGGTGCTAGTGCTTACGAAAAACGTGGTACAGCCGTTACAGTTCCTGAATGGGATCCTGAAAAATGTATCCAATGTAACCAATGTGCATTCGTATGTTCACACGCTACAATTCGTCCATTCTTATTGAGCGAAGAAGAAGTGAAGGCTGCTCCTGCACAAATCAAATTAGCTGATGTTAAACCAAAAGCTACAGAATTCAAATATACAATGAGTGTATCTCCATTAGATTGTATGGGATGTGGTGAATGTATCACTGTATGTCCAACTCAAGCAATCAAGATGGTTCCTCAAGAATCTCAAGCTGAAGAACAACCAGTATTCGATTACTTAGTAGCTAACGTTTCTAAGAAAGATTCTGGATTCGCTGATGACACAGTTAAGGGTTCTCAATACAACCAACCATTGTTAGAGTTCTCTGGATCATGTGCTGGATGTGCTGAAACATCTTATGCTCGTTTAATTACTCAGTTATTTGGTGAACACATGTATGTATCAAATGCAACTGGATGTTCTTCAATCTGGGGTGGTCCAGCATCTGTATCTCCATATACAGTAAACAAAGACAGCTTACAAGGACCAGCATGGGCTAACTCATTGTTCGAAGACAATGCTGAACACGGATTCGGTATGCAATTAGGACAAAAAGTATTACGTGAACAAGCTATCGAAAAATTAGGTGCTATGAACGAAAGCGAAAAAGCAACTCCTGAATTCAAGGCTGCATTCGAAAAATTCATGGAAACTAAAGAAAATACTCGTACTAACACAGAAGCAACAAAAGCATTATTAGTTGAAGTAGAAAAAGCTGCTGAAGCTGGATGCCCAGATGCTAAAGCTGTATTAGATAAGAAAGAATACTTAGCTAAGAAATCTGTTTGGATCTTCGGTGGAGACGGATGGGCTTATGATATCGGATTCGGTGGATTAGACCACGTTCTTGCATCAGGTGAAAACGTAAACGTTATGGTATTCGATACAGAAATGTATTCAAACACTGGTGGACAGGCTTCTAAAGCATCTAACATCGGTGAAGTTTGTCAGTTCGCTGCTGCTGGTAAAGAAATGAAGAAAAAATCTTTAGCAGAAATCGCAATGAGCTACGGATACGTTTATGTAGCACAAATTGCTCTTGGAGCTAACCCTGCACAAGCCGTTAAATGTATTGCTGAAGCAGAAGCTTATCCAGGACCATCTTTAATCATCGGTTATGCACCATGTGAATTACACGGTATTGCTAAGGGTGGAATGAACCACTGTCAAGATGAAATGAAGAAAGCTGTTAAATCTGGATACTGGAACTTATTCTCATTTGATCCAGCTAAGAAAGAAGCAGGTAAGAACCCATTCACATTAACTTCTAAAGAAGGAGATGGAACTTACCAAGACTTCTTACACAACGAATCTCGTTACACTCGTTTAGTGAAACCATTCCCTGAAAGAGCAGAAAAATTATTTGCTAAGTCAGAAGAAGTAGCTAAAGAACGTTACGAACACTTACAACGTTTAGTTGAACTTTACAAGTAAGAAATAAATGAAAGAAGCTGATTAATTTCGGCTTCTTTTTTGTGCAAATTAAAAATTATTACTATAATGGTTGTAAGAGGTGTTTACTTATGGAAAAAGGAAAATTAAATCGAATTACAGATGTAGAAGGTGTACTTGTAGGACATAAGACAATTAGTTCAGGAACTCACCAAACGGGTGTTACATTTATTCGTACGGCTGAAGATGTATTTCATCAAAAGCTAGCTTGTGGTTGTAGTATTCTAAATGGTTTTGGAAAGACAACTGGCTTACCACAAATTATGGAGTTGGGTACTTTGGAAAGCTATATTTGTTTGACAAACACTTTAAATGTGGGTGTTGTTCAACAAGCTTTGGTGGATATCATGGTAAAAGAAAATGAAGATCTAACAAGTGTTAATGTTGTCGTTGGAGAATGTAACGATGGCTATCTAAATGCGATTCGCGATTGCGTTGTTACAAAAGAAGATGTATATGATGCGTATCGTGATTGTAAAAAAGAATTTGAACTTGGCAGTGTTGGAGCAGGGCGAGGCATGTCTTGTTTTGAAATGTCAGGTGGTATTGGATCGAGTTCAAGAATCTTTGAAATTGATGGGAATACATATACTCTAGGTGTTCTTGTACTTTCTAATTTTGGCTTAAGAGAACAATATCTATTAGATAAAGTTACGAAGAATCAATTGCCTTTAGAACAAGAAAAAGGTTCCATCATGATGATCATTGCGACGGATGCTCCGTTAAGTGATCGACAATTACGTAGAATTTGTAACAGAATGCCAGTCGGTTTGGCTTTAACAGGATCGCATATGGGCAATGGTTCAGGTGATATTGCGATTGCGTTTAGTACGGCCAATCGTTTTGGAAATGAAGAAATTCATACTTTAAAACAAATCAATGACAACAAGATCAATGTTGTGTTTGATGCAGCCATTGAATCTTGTAAAGAAGCTGTGCATGTATCTTTAATTGAAAATGAAGAAGTAACGGGTCAGTCTGGACATGTTCGTAAGTGTTTAAATCAAGTGAAGATTTCATAGTGAAATCTTCTTTTTTATGTTATATTTTTTTTGGTGATTATATGAAGAAAGTAATGTTTGATTGTGATGATACACTCTATGATTTATCTTGGCCATTTCGCAAGTGCATGGAAGAATTCCTTCCGAATGTAGATGTGGATATGGATTTATTTTATGCGGATTATCGTAAGTTTGGAGATCTGATTTTTGATGATCTTCAACAAGGAAAGATTACGATTGATGAATCTGGTGTTTATCGTATTGAAAAGGCTTGTGAAAAGTATGGGATTATTTTTTCTCATTCAAAAGCTGTAGAGTTTCAGTCTCGCTATAAATATTATCAGTATCATATTGAAATGGATGCACCATTGATTGATTATTTTTCGAATTGTGAAGATGAACTTGCGATTTTGACAAATGGAGAGGATGCGCATCAAAGAATGAAATTAGAAGTGCTTCATGTCTTTGAGTATTTTAAAGCCTCTCATGTCTTCACAAGTGGACAGCTTGGTGTCGCAAAACCAGATGTGAATGCATTTAAAAAATGTATGGAAGCGATGCAGGAAGATATAAGTGAATGGTATTATGTGGGTGATAACTATATCAATGATATGCAGGGGGCTAAAAGTGCAGGCATGAAGACGATTCATTTTAATCGTCATCATCAAGTAAGTGGGCCTTGTGCAGATCATGTGGTATATAGTGCAAAGGAATTGGTTGAATTCATTAAAAAAGACTAGATTGAACTAGCCTTGTTAAGAATGTCGTAATGGCATTCTTTTTTTCTACAATTTTTCTTCACCAATGATTTCATCAGACCATATTTCTTCTTGCTCTGTGGGTTCATTGTAATCTTCAAATCTCTCATTAAGTGTTTGTTTGTTCATATAGTATCTCCTAACATAAGTATATATGAAATTAAGTCCGATTTAAATAGGAGGTTAAGTAGGCATAAAATCACATTTGTGGTAAAATAACTATGTATGTTTTGATAAGGAGTAATTATGTTTATAACAACAATTCATTCTATTGATTCATTAGAAAAATTAAAAAGAGCAAAGGCCGATGCCGTGATCATTGGTGTTGAACATTATTCGATTCGTTCGAGTATTACGGTAAAAAAAGAGGATTTACAGCTTTGGAAAAAGAAGTGTAAAAAGCTTGGCCTAAAATTATATATCAACTTTTTAAGATTATGTATGGATGAAGATCTATCGGGTGTTCGTGAATACTTTTCTATTTTTAAAGAATTGGATGTGGATGGTATTTACTATGCGGATGAAGGTCTATATTTTGAGGCGAAACAATTGGGGATTGAATCCAAATTGATTTATCAACCGGAAACATTGGTGGCTTCAAGTGCAGATGTGGATTTCTATATGTCTTTAGGCATTCAGTCTGTATCTTTAGCACATGAATTGAGTCTTGAAGAAGTGGTAAGTATTGGAAAGCACAATCCGGATATTGAAATCTTAGTGCATGGGTATTTCTCAATTCTATATTCAAGAAGACCTTTGGTCACTAACTATTTAGAGGCTGTGAATAAACCGAAATGTTTATTACCGTGTCATTATGACTTGATTGAACAAACGCGTGACAAACGTATGCCAATTGTGCAAGATGAGTCGGGTACACATATCTTTAGTGAAATGCCAATCAACTCATTACAGGAAATGTGGGATTTTACAGATGTAGGAATGCACCGCTTCCGCATTGATTCTTTGTTTTTTGATGATGATTGGACTGTTGAAATCTTGGATTTATATGATTTAGCTTTACAAGGAATTAAAATTACGGATGATGAGTCAACAAACCGTTGGTATTTAGAAGAGACAATTAAGAAAAAGGAGGAGCAAGTAAATGAATAAGATTGAATTATTAGCTCCTGCTGGAAATTTAGAAAAAGCAAAGATTGCGATTTTATATGGGGCGGATGCCGTATATATTGGTGGTAAGCAGTTTAGTTTGCGTTCGCGTGCAAGTAACTTTTCCATTGATGAAATCGCAGAATTAGTCAAATTTGCGAATGCACATAATAGTCATGTGCATGTAACTGTAAATATGCTTCCGCATGAGTCGGATTTGGATGGTATTGAAGAGTATTTAAAAACTTTGGATTCGATTGGCGTACACGCGATTATTGTGGCAAGCCCATCGATTATGATGTTGGCTAAAAAGCTTGGATGTACGTTTGAAGTGCATGTATCAACGCAGCATTCTTCTACAAATTCAAGTGCTGCAAGATTCTGGAAAGAAAAGGGGATGGACCGTGTTGTTCTTGCCAGAGAATGTCAAATGGATGATATTCGTTCGATTTGTGAAGAGAATATTCTTCCTATTGAAGTCTTTATTCATGGAGGCATGTGCATTTCTTTTTCAGGACGATGTGTATTGAGTAATCATATGACGCTTCGTGATGCGAATCGTGGTGGATGTGCGCAGAGTTGTCGTTGGAAATATCATTTAATGGATGGGCAAACAGAATTAAGTGATCCGACGAATTTATTCTCCATGTCTTCAAAGGATTTGCAGGCAGTGGATTATATTGAGGATTTCATCCATATGGGTGTAGCGTCTTTGAAAATTGAAGGGCGTATGAAAAGTGCTTATTATTTAGCTACGGTTGTTTCTAGCTATCGTATGTTGATTGATTATATTTATGAGCATGGGCATGCGGATGTTGAAATCATTGAGCGTGTAAAAAAGGAAATTGCCAAGGCAGAGAACCGACCGACAGGGCCGGGCTTCTATAATGGTCTTCCTGGATATAAGGTACAGTTGTATCAAGATCATGATGAAACGGTAACGCAGGAATATGTAGCCATTGTACAGGATTATGATAAAGAAAGTCAGATGGCGACTTTACAAGTAAAGAATCATTTCATGCCAAATCAGGATTTAGAAATATTTGGTCCTCACATTTTAAGTACGATTGTACATGTTGGGGATGTGTATGATAGTGAAGACAATGTATTAGAGGTTTGTAATAAGCCGATGCAGATCGTACATACAAAATGGTCTGGGCCTATTGAAGTCGATGCGATGATTCGTAAAATTAGATAGTGGAAGAGGTAAGTAAGATGAAATTAAGTCAGAGTTTCTTTTATACATTAAGAGAAAATGCGAAAGATGAAGATAGCGTATCAAGTAATTTGTTGGTGCGTGCTGGAATGATCAAAAAATGTTCAAACGGAATCTATATGATCATGCCTATGGGAAAGAAGGTTCTTTCTAAAGTTGAAAATATTATTCGTGAAGAAATGGATGCGAAAGATGCACAAGAATTGTTGATGCCTGCATTGATTCCAGAAGATGTATATGTACAATCGGGTCGTCGTGAAGCCTTTGGTTCTAACATGTTCTCATTGAGTGATCGTTATAATAAGCGTTATGTTTTGGGTCCAACACATGAAGAATTGTTTGCGGTAGCGAGTAGTATGGATGGAAAATCTTACAAGGATTTCCCTTATAACTTATATCAGATTCAAACAAAATATCGTGATGAAACTCGTCCTCGTTATGGATTGATTCGTGTTCGTGAATTCATCATGAAGGATGCGTACACATTTGATGTGGATGAAGCTGGATTGGATGTAGCCTACAACAAAATGTATGATGCATATTGCCGTATCATGGATCGTTTAGGATTGGAATATAAGATTGTTAAAGCGGATACAGGAGCTATGGGTGGTTTATTATCAGAAGAATATCAGGCTCTATCAAGTATTGGTGAAGATGTTGTTGTTGGATGTGTTGGTTGTGACTATTCTAGCAACTTAGAAATCACTGAAGTAGTAGATACTATGCAAGATTCTAGTGAAGAAGAACTTACTATGGAAGTTGTTGATACGCCAAACGCAAAAACAATTGAAGAAGTGGCTGCTTTCTTTGGTAAGAAGGAAAGTGATTTCGTTAAAACATTACTATATAACGTAGATGGAAAGGTAATCGCATTCTGTATTCCTGGTGATCGTGAATTAAATGAAACAAAGGCATTGAAATTATTGGGTGCTAATGAAATGGAAATGGCTAGCTTTGAACAAGTAGAACAAGTTACACATGCTCGTGTTGGTTTTGCAGGTCCAGTCGGCATTGATTGTCCTGTATATATGGATCGTCAAATCAAACATATGAAAAACTTCATTGTAGGTGCTAACCAATCGGATCGTCACATTAAGAATGTAAATTGTAAAGATTTTACACCTGTTGAAGTGGCAGATCTTTGTCAGGTTAAAGAAGGGGATATTTGTCCTAAGTGTGGTAAGAAGTTAACATTCCAACATGGTATTGAAGTTGGTAACTTATTTAAATTGGGTACAAAATATTCTAAGAGTATGAATCTTTACTATACAGATGCCAATAACCAATTACAGCCAGTTTGGATGGGAAGCTATGGTATTGGTCTAGAAAGATGTATGGCAGCCGTTGCTGATCAACACCATGATGATTTTGGTATTAAATGGCCAGTTGAAATTGCACCATTTAGACTTGCGATTGTTCCAGTATCTTTAAAGGATGAAGAACAAGTTAAGATTGCTAATGATCTATATGAATTCTGTAAAGAACACAAATTTGATGTTATTTTGGATGATCGTAATGAGCGTCCAGGCGTTAAATTTAAAGATATGGAATTGATTGGGGTACCTTATCGTATTACTGTGGGTCGTGGTATTAAAGAGGGTAAGCTTGAGTGGACAGATCGTTATACGGGTGAAAAGACTGAAATTGCGATTGAGGATGTTTATTCTGAAATCGAAAAAGTTTTCGCCATGTAAACGCTTGTGCTTGAGTTATAAACAAAAAATTAAGTTTTACATTTACTTTCATACAATTTTCTTGTATATTAGTCATAGTTAAAGGAGTGTAATTATGCAAAATAAAATTGAAATTTTTAACAACCAGGTTATTATCAACTATAATTTGGCATATCCAAAGAGTCGTGAGGTTTTATTAAAATCTCATACGTTCGCAAAATTCGTTCAATATTTCATTGAATATCAGGAAACAGATAATGCGAACATGTACGCGTATTTGACAAAGAATGGTGAATTGAATTCAAAAGAAGCTTCTTATGATTTCTGTCATTTTTTGCGTTTATTGTCAATCTTTACTTGTGAAGAATTAAAAGATGAATATTATCTTTCAGATAAAGATGCAACTTTAGATGTTATTGAAGAGATGTATCGTACTTGGCGTTCTTTACAACGTTTTGGATATATGAAGAGTGATAATTCAACGGATTTTGGTATTAATACATTAGTGACATTTGACTCAGCTTTAAATGATTTATTACTTCGTACATATCGTTTGTTTGAAGAAAAATTAATGGGAAGACCAAACTTAGTGTATCGTCAGGTTCAAGCTGGAACAAATGCATGTTTCTCAATTCATACTTTGGATAAAGTATGGGCTGATGAATATGCTGCATTACAAGATATTCCAATGATCGATACAGTTATGTTAAGAACTCCAATGATTTTGCATCCAAAATCAAGTAAACGTACCGGTATGTTTACTGAAATAGATACACAGCCAATGACATATTTCAAAAAGGGAGAATCAAACTGGTTCTGTTATCCTTGTAAGGTTGGAGCTTTATTATGTTTCGTATACTTCAACTCAAAATATATGTCTAGTGCATTGAGTATGGCTAACTTGTTTGAATTAGCTACAAAAGAAGAAAGTGCTCAAAAACCAGATCTTGTTGTTATTTTTGGTAATGACGATGGAAATGATGCAACAAACTTCTATTATGATGAGGCCAATGATATTTGGGTAGGATGCATTAGTGACAATCCTCGTATCGAATACTTTGGATATCTAAAGAAAATGTGTTTAACATTACACAACTTGGCACAGATGAAAAAAGGTTGGTTACCAATCCATGGTGCTTTCGTAAACATCTATTTAAAGGATGGAACTAAGAAAGGTATCATGTTGATGGGTGATAGTGGTGCAGGTAAATCTGAATCCATTGAAGCATTAAAGGCAGCTGCTGGAGATATGATTCGTGAAGTAGAAGTTGTATTTGATGATATGGGAACAATTCACTTAGAAGATGGTGTTCCATATGGTCAAGGAACTGAAATTGGTGCCTTCATTCGTCTAGATGACTTGGATCCAGGTACTCCATATCGTGACATGGACCGTTCAATTTTCATGGCTCCAGAAAATCCAAACTCACGTATGATTCAGCCTGCAGCTCCATATCGTGTTGTTATTCACAACCACAAAATTGATTTATTTGCGTACGCAAACAACTACACAAATGAATTTGGTCTAAAGAAATTAACTGTTCAAGAAGTAAAAGATACTTGTAAGTTAGGTAAGCGTATGGCTTTGGGTACAACGCAAGAAGTTGGTATTTCAACAACTTACTTCGCAAACCCATTTGGTCCTATGCAAAAACAAGAGCTTTGTGAACCAATCATCGACACAATGTTCCAGGCTTTAGAAGACAACGGAGTATTTGTTGGTGAAATCTATACGCACTTAGGATTCGATAAATCAAACCGTAAAGGTTTAAATATTGCTGCTCAGCAATTATTAGAATTTATCCAGAAAAAGGATTAATATGTTTAACAACAATTCAATGAATTATTACTCAACAAGCACTTTAAAAAGTGCTTTGTTGAAGTCTTATGCATGGATGGCTATTGCCTTATCCATCACGGCAATTGTATCTTATGGTTTATATGCTACAAATGCTTTATTGATTTTATTGAGTACCATGCCATTTCTATTCATGTTGTTTGTGATTGCACCATTTATCTTGTCCATTGCCTTTGGTGTTTCTATGGCAAGATCTACATCAAGTACAGGTATGAAAGTCATGTTAGTGCTTTATGCCATCTGTATGGGTGTTTCACTTACTTCGATTGGCTATGTATATGATGTAGCTACAATTGGTACTGCTTTTCTAGTCAGTGCAGTTTACTTTATTAGTTTAGCTGTTATTGGTACAACATCTAAAAAAGATTTTACTAGCTTTGGCTCATTATGTATGATTGGACTATTTGTATTGATTATTACACAATGCTTCATGATGTTATTTAGAGTTAGTATGGATGTTCGCTTGATTTCTATCATTACTCTATTGATTTTTACAGGCATCACAGTTTGGGATGTACAAAGAATGAATCGTTTATTGATTCAATCGGATGGTTCAGTCGTAGCACAAGATAAGATCGCAATCTTCATGGCATTACAATTGTATTTGGATTTCTTGAATATTTTCTTAAGAATCCTACAATTAATTGGCATGGGAAATCGTAACAACAAATAGATGTATTCGTAATGGATACATCTTTTTTTGATGGAGAATTGACTGTTTAATTTGATATAATTATCCTAAAGAAAGGAATAGATTTATCATATCTAGACAAGAACATTATGAAAATTCTTAATGTAATAATGGATATTTTAATTGGTGCTGCGTTTATAATGAACGTATGTTTCAAGCAATACTTTAAAGTATATGCTTATGGAATACTCCCTGCTATTTTCATAGTATCAGTTTTTAATATCTACAGTAGTATAAAGAACAAAGATTATAAATCCTATCGATTGTTTTATTCTATATTCTGGATTCTTATTATTTTGATTTTATTACTAAATTTATAAAATACAATGTAATGTTGATAGACAGAAAAGCTCATATAATATTTTAAGCTAAACTATCAAAAAGACTTTGGTATATTGAAGTGATGTCTTAACTGACTACTCCTCACCGCAAGCTCTTTGATGTCATGACGAAAGACTCCGGCAACGCACGAATGTAGCCACTATATTTTCTCATCACCACGGCAGGGAGCATCAAGACGTACAAAGAGAAATCTACAGAGAAATCGACGGTGCCGTGGCGACAATCATGGTGCTTGACCGTGCTATCCGCTATGGCAATGATAATGGCACTTCAGTCTATGATAGCTGTGGGCTGCAATTAGTCGATTATAAAAAGTTTTTGCACTATAGTGCATTTACACGATTTTCTTGTCGATTTATGCTATCAAAATAGCGCAGGAGGTGTGAAAATATGATAGATTCTCATGAACTCAGACGGCGTGATGGAACACCCTGGCACGATCAAAGAACCGCAGATGCAATACGTATCATATCACAATTACGGTTCTTATTTGAATGTAAACAATTATAATGATACGAAGAAATATCATGCAACGATTGTTAAGTTGATAGCAACTTTGAAGCGTGCTACAAAAACCACAGTTTAGTAATTTGGTGTTAAAACATTCTTCTGTTATCTGTCGAAGACATAAATTAAAAAATAAAAATGGAGTAGTGTAATACTACTCCAAAGGTTTTTGATAGAAGTTTCCGTAGAAGTTTACTGTATTGTATGTATTGATCAATACTGAATATATAAAAATAGATAGGGATAAATCAACCTTTAAAA
>UMIY01028126.1_pt1 | contig 27111 bp, 24 predicted proteins | sample 1965921 | NCBI WGS metagenome assembly UMIY01 (sample SAMEA4836134, study PRJEB28245) | human gut metagenome | biome: gut microbiome; material: fecal sample | place: Denmark | collected 2008
TTTATGCCGCGCGGCGCTTCTTTTACCTGAATTTAATTTAATTGAGATTTCTCGACTGCGCTCGAAATGACACAGAGGAGAACGAGTCCGTACATTTTGTCATTGACGCGCGTGAGGAACGCAGTGACGAAACTCTGCCGCGTGAATAGTATGGGGTAATAAACATTTATTGTTTGCAGCGGCAGATTGCCTAAAAAAGCGAACAATCGCTATTAAAGTCGCTTCGCTCCTTACGACCGAAACGAATGAAGTAAGTGGAGCGGAGAAATCTCGTCGCACATTGCCTTCGGCCCCTTACGGCCGCGCAAAGAAATCTTGTTTATTTCTCGTTATCGGGCGTGCCTTCGTTTGAAGAATCGGGCTGTGCGCTCTTTTCTGCGTCGCCTGTGGCACTCCCCTTCGGGTTGCCGTCGCTGCAAAGGAGGCCTACTATGCCCGAAATAACGCCGCATATCACAAGTATGAGGCCGAATATTCCGCCAAAGCCTTCGCTGCCCGCAAGCAGTACGAAGAATATTCCTGCAAGCGCAAGTATTACGCCGAAAATCAGAAACTTAATTACCGTCATAACACTACCCCCGAACTGTTGATAACATTATATCACAAGGACGGAGCCATTGCAAGGTTTACAGACTTTTTACTTTATAACGCCGCTGTTTTCGGCCTTTTCGTGAGCGGCGCCCTTATTTTCTTCGGAAGAATTAACGGGCTTTGCGGCGGCGTGTACGGGCGAGGTGAAAAGCGAAACGCCCCTCTGCCTGAGCTTTAAAACGGCTATATAAAGGGGTATGCCGAGGGCATATACCCAAACCGACTGGGTGAGCACCATAGAGCCGAACGAGTACCAATACACTACGTCGGGCGTCTGGGCGAGTATCCACACGGCGGGCACTATGAAGGCGTTGAGTATTACGGGGAAGAAGCCGCCGATTGCCACGCGGAGTATGTGGTTTTTGATGAGTTTGCCCGTTAAATATGTGAAGATTGCGGCAAACAGGGTTGCCAGACTGCCGAGGAATACGTCGTACATACCGTAGAGCGAGATGAGGTTTGCGAGTATGCAGCCTACGTACAGCGCGGGTATGGTTTCGGGGAAAAAGAGCGGCAGAATGGTGAAGGCTTCGGCGGGACGAATCTGGAAAGGTCCGTAAGAAAACGAGCCGAGCGCCCAGGTGATAACCGTGTACAGCGCGGCGATTACGCCCGCCCTGCACAACATTTTGGTGTTCCAATGCGAAAAATCGCTTGCAACGCTTTTGAAAAATGCTTTCATTTTGTTTTACAGACCACGGCGCAGTACCCGTGCCACATTTGCACAAAAAAACGGGACGGCAAGCAAAACCGTCCCGCGAAAATACTTGGTCTGTATTCTCCTTCGGTTTTTTTATAATGGAAGTGTTGAGCCGAAAACCTTCCGCATCACGCCGCTTTCGCGGCGGTGAAAATTAAGTTGTTTTTGCCCTTTTAAAGGCTTTATTTTTGAGATTTCTCCGCTCCACTCACTGCACTCACTTCGTTCGTTTCGGTAGTAAGGAGCGTAAGCGACTTTAATTGCGATTGTTCGCTTTTTTAGGCAATCTGCCGCTGCAAACAATAAATGTTTATTACCCCATACTATTCACGCGGCAGAGTTTCGTCACTGCGTTCCTCACGCGCGTCAATGACAAGTTAATAGAATAACTTCGTTTGTTTCGGTAGTAATTACACTATTATTTTTTACCATCACCGTCATTTCGAGCGAAGGCGATATCCAAAGTCGGGAAATCTCTGAAAGTCCTCTTTCTGACTTTAAAAATCAGGCGGACTTACTCCTCGTTGTTGTCCTTGTTGGCGCCGGAGTTGCCGAGGAAAGTTCCGAGGTATATCTGCTTTTTGCCCTTGGGCGCGGAACTGCGGGGAGGACGGGCGGGCCTTTCGCCGCGGTCCCTTCTTTCACCCCTCTCGCCGTCGCGCTTTTCAAACCTGCGGGGCTTTCTGTCGCCGAATTTCCTTTCGCCGCGGTCTTCGAAGCGCTTGTCGCGGTTGAACTGCCTGCCCCCGCGCCTTTCGCGGCGCTCGAACGGAACTTCGTTCTTGGGTATTATAACCACCCTGCGCATAGGCTCTTTGCCCTCGGATATGGTGGTTACTTCCTCGTTGTCGGCAAGTATGGAGTGAACCACGCGCCTTTCATAGGGGCTCATAGGTTCCAACGCCACGCGCTTTTTGCGCTCCACTGCCTTTGCGGCCTTGGCTACTGCCACGGCTTTGAGCTTTTCTTCGCGCTGGGCGCGGTAATTTTCGCAGTCAACGACTACGCGCCTGTATTCTTCCCTGCCGATGTTGGCAACGGCGCCCGCTATGCACTGGATTGCGTCGAGCACTTCGCCGCGGCGGCCGATTACGGCAGACGTATTGGTGGTTTTTATCTCTATTTCAATCTTTTCGCCGTCGGAAACAATCTCGTTAAAGGCGGGAATTTTGAGTATCTTCAAAAGTCCGTCGATAAAGTTTGCGGCGCGTTCGCCGTCGGTGGCCTTTTTTACCACCTTTACCTTTGCCTTTACAGAGCCGAACAGCTTTCTTTTACCCTCTTCGAGGACGGTTACTTCTGCCTCTTCGGCGGTTATTCCGAGCTGCCTGAGCGCTTCCTCCACCGCCTCGTCCACGGTCTTGCCCGTGTATACGTTTTCCATTTCTTCCATAAAATTAACTCCTTATCACCTTAGCCGAGTGTTATCTCTTCTTTTTGCCGGCCTGCTTTTCCGCCTTTGTGGGCTTGCGCAGATATTTGTCGAGCTCCTGCCGCTCTTCCAGCTTTCTGAACTTGACGTCGAGCGCCTTGTTTACCACGAGAGTCGTGACGAAACTGTATGTGGTATTGACTATCATATATATCGAGAACGCTGCACTGTAAAAGAACGAGAATATACCGTAAATTATGGGCATCATAATCAGCAGCCACTTGTTCGTCCTTTTGCCGCTGCCGTCTACCGTGCCCAGCTCGTTCATACTCTTCTGCATACGCATAGTGAAGAACTGCGACAGGAACATCATTCCTATTGCCAGCACAATCAGCACGAAATAGCCGTTATAAGTCTGCTTTTCGGCGGAAAGGTTGTATGTTACCTCGTTGTACGATTCTTCGTAGTTGGCAAGGTTTGTGGCGCGGTTCAAAGAGCTTACGAAACTGTCGAACGAGGGCACCTCGCGGTTGAGCATAGAGTCGGGATACCATATGTTGCCCACCCAGATGAAGCCCTGGTTGTTTTCGTGGTAATAGTCGGCCGCCGCCTGCCTTGCAAAGCCCGCCATATAGTCCTTTATTACGATGAACATATCGTTCTCGGTCTGAACGTCCGCGGTGAGCTCTTCAAAGGTTTCCATCGGCTCGTCCCAGTTGTCGGTGTAATAGTCTTCAAACCTTTCAAAATTTACGCGGTAAACGGTTTCGCCGTCGCTGTCAGTTGTTTCGATTAAAAAGCCGTAGTTACTGTCTTTGTCGTAAGGCGCGTCAATATCGTCGCAGACATAGTCCGCCGCTACCTCGTTATAAGCCTTAACCATTTCGCGGTAGAGCTCTAAGTTTGCGTACTGCGAATAGGTTGAAAACTGGCTGAACACTACCATAAAGATAACCAGCGAGACGATGGTGGGAAGGCATATACCCAGCATTGAGTAGCCGTTCTTTTTATACAGCTCCATCACCTTCTGGTTATACATATTTTTATCGTTGGCGTACTGTTTTTGCAGCTTCTCCATCTGGGGGCGCATACGCTCCATAATCAGCGACTGCTTTTTTGTTTTGAACTTTGAAAAGATATCGAGCGGCAAAACTATCGTTTTTAAAATAAGGGTAAAAAGAATTACGCCTACGGCGGTAATTCCCACACTCTCTATCAGAAACTTTATGATGTCGCCTATCCAGTTTAAGTCGATTGCCTCTATCTGCTTCACCATAAAGCTGATGAAGCCGTCGGAAATTTCGGGCAACGTAGCCAATAAATTCATTCTTTTTATTTAAGGCGGGGTCAATAAACCCACCTTACCTTTAAAAAATTTTCGGGGACGGGGTCGTAACCGCCCTTCGTGAAGGGATTGCAGCGCAGTATGCGCCACGAACCCATAAGAATGCCCACGATGACGCCGTGATTGTTGATTGCGCGGAGCATATATTCCGAGCACGTGGGGGTGAACATACACGTCCCGTTGGAGATGTAGCGCTGGTAAAATATTATAAGGCGCATTAAAAACATCTTTAAAAACGGTTTAAACACCGTGCGTCTGAGCTTTTTATATACCCTTTTTATGCGCGCGTACATAACATCTTTTTATAGCAGCTTTTAAGCGACTTTTCAAATTCGGCAAGCGAATATTCCTCCGCCACTTTCGGCATTAAAGCGACGCAGGCGGGAAATTCAAGCAGGTTGCAGGTATTGTAAAATGCCTGCCGCAAAAGCCGCTTTATTCTGTTCCTCTTTACTGCCTTTCCGTGCTTTTTTGAAACTATTACCGCCATTTTAAGGCTTTCGGACGGGGTATACAGCACGGTGAGCGACCGCGAGAACGCCCTCGTTCCCCTTCTGAACAGCCGCTGTATGTCTGTATTTTTTTTTATCCTTTCATACTTCATAAAAAGTGTCCGCCGCGGCGCTGACGGCGCATACCGCCGACTTGTTTTTCACGGAACTGTTCTTTGCGCGGCAAAAAAATTCTTTTAAAGTTCTTTTACGCAGAAAGGTGCTTTCTGCCCTTGTTTCTTCTTCTTTTAAGAACCTTTCTTCCCGCGTTGGAAGCCATACGCTTTCTGAATCCGTGTACTTTGCTCCTCTGTCTCTTTTTGGGCTGGTAAGTCCTCTTCATAAAAATCTCCTTTTTTTTCGGCCGGCGCCTTATTTTCGCGTGAGAGCGCGCGCCCTGCGTTATTTTTATGCCCCGAAGGGGCCTTTTTTATCTTTATAAATGAGCATACAGGTGCGAAAGATACTTCCGCACCCTATTTACGCTGTTTTCAATTATACAATCAAAATTTAACCTAAGTCAAGCGTTATTTGCCGTTCTTACGGGTAAAATTAAATATAAGACGTCTTTATTTTCGGCGTTGCAGCAGATGAAAGGCTGCACCTGGCTGTTGAACGAGAGCGTAACCCTCTCCTCTTCGAGCGCGCCGATTGCCTCGGTTATGAACTTCGAGTTCATAGCAATCCTTATATCGTGGCCCTCCACTTCGGCCTTTACAGGCTCCTGCACGTTTCCTATCTCGGAATTTGAAGAAATCTCTATCCTGCCCGCCGAGATATCGAAGATTATAAGGCTGTTTTTATCCGAACGCACGAGTATCGCCGCCCTCTCTATGCTCGAACGGAGCGCGGCCTTTTCCACCGTAACCACCGTGGAAAAGCTCTTGGGGATGATGTTCTCCTTCTTTATGAAGTCGCCGCCGTAAAGGCGGGAAGTCAGCACGGTATCTTCCACGGAAACGAGAATCATACCCCTCTGCACGAAAACTTCGGTCTCGCCCTCGGCGGGGAGCATCTTCTCTATCTCGTTCAAAGTGCGCGCGGGGCAGATTATGTCCATATCGGCGCTGGCCTCTTTTACGGGCGCGGTTATGGTGGCAAGCCTGAACCCGTCGAGCGCGGTCACGCATACCTTTCCCTCTGAAATTACGAACTGGCAGCCCTTTAAATTGGGGCGCGAATCGTCGGCGGCGCAGCAGAACGAAGTTGCGTTTATCACCTTTTTAAGGTCTGCCGCAGCCATTTTGAAGCTGTTTTCGCTTATATCGGTGCTGATTTTGGGGAAATCTTCGGCCGAAAGCACTTGCAGGTACGACTGGCTGTCGGCATACATAATCTCCATTCTGCCGCCTTCCACGGCGAGAGTTATCTGCACGTCTTCGAGTTTTTTGATGAAGTCTGAAAAATATCTGCCGGGCACGCAGGTTTCGCCCTCTTCATAGACTTCGGCCTTTACCGTCTTCTGTATGGATATTTCGCCGTCGGTTGCCGAAAGAGTAAGCCCGTCGTTGTGGGCGGTGAGTTTTATGCATTCCAGAAGGGGAACGGTGGTGCGCACCGCGCACGCCTTCACAACCTTCAATACCGCCTCTGAAAGATTTATGCCCTCGCAAACGACTTTCATATTGTCCCTCTCTTTGTTTCTTTTATTGTATTTATTAAAAAAATTATGTATAGTATTATTAGTAGGCGGTGTGGAATTATGGATAACTCTGCTTTTGCCGCCCGCAGATTTTGCTATTACGTCAATATAATAACAAATATCGGCCCAAAAAGCAAGTTAAATGAGCTTTTTTAAGCCGTCGGAGCTGTGAAATTTTAAGTGGATAACGCTGGGGAAAAGTTGTTGAAACTTTTTTGTTCTGTGGAATAAAAAGGGCGCGCATTTTGGGGATTGTTGCAGTTTAAGCGGGGTTTTTTGTAAAATTATGCCGAAAAAATCGGGGTTATCAACATATAAACAGCCTTGTAGATAAAGTTTTATACAATTCAAACTGCATTCAAAACGGCGAAAAAGTGATGATTTTGGGTTGAATATGGCGGCAAAAGATGATATAATACATAAAGACGTAAAAAAGTTATCAAGAAAGTTATCAACAAAGAGAGGGAATTTTGAAGTACAGGGACTTTGATACCGACAAAAATCAAGAGGAAAAGCTTGAAAAGTTTTACGAAATTCTTACCGGATACAATCAAAAAGTCAATCTGACGGCCATATCGGGAAGGGAAGATTTTATTATAAAACACGTGTGGGACAGCCTTGCGGGCGAAAAATATTTCGGAAGGGGAGCGCGCGTTGCAGAAGTTGGCTCGGGCGGCGGATTTCCCTCCATTCCCCTTAAAGTATGCCGCCCCGACCTTGAATTTACCCTCTTCGAGAGCGTAGGCAAAAAGTGTGCCTTTTTGAAGTATGCCGCAGACGAGCTGGGTCTGGAAGGCGTAGCGGTAGAGAATATGCGCGCAGAGGATGCAGGCAGGGGCGTCCACCGCGAGAGGTACGATGCGTGTTGCGCGCGTGCAGTGGCAAGGCTGAACACCCTTCTGGAATATTGCGCTCCGCTCGTGAAGGTGGGCGGGATATTCGTGGCCTATAAGGGCGACGCGGCGGAAGAGATTGAAGAGGCCGCGCACGCTGCGGCCGTGCTCGGTATAAAACTTGTGTGTGCAGACAGTTACGAACTGCCCGAAGGACAGGGAAAGAGGTGCTTGGCTGTATATGAAAAGATAGCTCACACGCCGCCAAAATATCCCCGAGGACAGGGAAAAGAGAGGAAAAATCCGCTTTGACAGCAAAATTTATTACCGGCGGCGACGAACTTTTTAAAACCGCCGAAGATTGCGGCAGCATAATCTCACCCGATAAAACTTTCATTGCAGATAAAACTTCCGTCTGCGCATTTTCCGGGCACAGACTGCTCGGGCAGGACTTCGACAGGGCGCTTTTGGAAAGGGTTGCGGAAGGAATGATGAAGAGGGGATACAGAACTTTTTTGTGCGGAATGGCAAAGGGGTTCGACCTTGCAGCCGCAGAAACCGTGCTGAAATTGAAGGGTATGTACGATGCTGAACTGATAGCGTGCATACCGTATGAGGGACAGGCAGAATATTTTTCGTTATCAGACAGAGAGAGATACGAAAATATATTAAAATACTGTTCTCAAAAAATAATATTTTCAGAAAAATATAACCGCTGGTGTATGCACGCACGCGACAGATTTATGGCGGAAAATTGTTCCTCGCTTATATGCTATTTAAGAAAGAACAGCGGCGGCACGTTTTATACCGTAAATTATGCGCGCAGACAGGGTGTAAAAATAATAGAAATTTAATTAAAAATTCAAATATAAAATAAAAAATGCGGCAAGTTTTTTGCCGCATTTTTTATTTCTGAAACACGAATATGCCATATATTGGCCGCATAATATGGCCAAAATAACGCAAATTTTACGTTTTTTAACTGATGAATTTTATAAAATAATGCTATTCAAAATAAATTATTTAATTTTTATCCGATAATTAAAATCAATTAAAATAAGCCCGCCAAAATAAAAAAACAGTAATAATTTTAATTTATTCAGATATAATGTTATGCTGTAATTATATCTGTATTTTAAAATAATAATAAATTTATTTTTATTATAATTTATGCTTTAAAAATATAAATTTTTAAAAATAAAAAATATAAAATTAAGCCTAATTTTACAGCTTATTTAATGTTTGTCTATCATAAAATAATTTGTGATTTTTACTGCCGTTTTAAGCTGTTGCAAATAGGGTAATCTGAGGAAATTTTTAAGTTTTTATCGGCACGGCGTCAACCTTACGAAATGTCGGGCAGGTCAGAAAATATACTGCTTTGTTCTGCTGTTCTGAGCTGGTCCATAATGTATGTCGCCACTCCCTCTGATATTATATCTGCCATACGGTAAACTATATTAAGCCTTGTGGCAGACAGAATAGAGAAGTTGAACACCGATTTTTCCGCTATGATGCCTATTACAGATACGTCGCCCACGCGCGCAAGTTTTTTGTTTGCGCCGCTGCCGGGCTTGACTCCGTGCCTGGCAATTTTTATGAGGCCGATATCTCCCGCCGCCCCCACCGCTGCGTCTATTGCTATAATCGGGGCGCCTGGGTGAGATGAGTGTATGAACTCGTTCATATATTTTACCTCGTGTGCGGTTATCGGCTTTGAAAGCGTTCCGTAGATGTAGCAGTTGAGGCCGCGCAATTTATCTTTCAGTCTGGTGCCGGTTATCGGGCCGAGGCTGTCGCCTACCGAAAGGTCGCTTCCTATGCAGAGTATCACGGGAGTCTGAACGGCAGTCGGCATAATTTTTTTTAATGCGATAACCGTTCCGCTCGGGGCAAGGCTGTTATAAAGATTGAATGAGTATTCAGAAGTCATAGTTTTCTCTTTTACGAATTATTTGTATTGTCTGATGTCTGATTACAAAAATAAGTAACTGTCGCTCTTCGGGCGTTGCCGATATAAAACACACAGCCCTTTCAGGGTAGTCGCAGTAAAAATCGGCAGATTTAATATTGTACAGCATTTTAAATAAAAAATAAGCTGCGCCTTACTGACTTTTGCGCCACTATGTAACAGGTGCAGCCTTTCATCTGCTGCAAAGCCGAAATAGAGGCCATTTGGCCCTTATAAAACTTCATATTTGCAGGCAAATTGACGGCAAGATGCCAATGATTGTATAAATACGGCATCTGTGCCGCTCAGACGCTCATTTTTTGGGGCTAAGTATGTCGGCACATTCATTTTTTATAGCTAAGTTGATGAATTGCCGAAAGTTCACAGATTACTTAACATTTTTAAATTTTTTGCCGGATTTTTAAAATTACGCTTATTTTGCTCTAAAATTGACTAAAACGGCGCAAAAATCGCCCAAATTTTACAATTTTCACATAAAACTTTATAATAACAAAATCATAGTTTTATTTACACAATTTAAAAAGTCTAGCAATATCCGGCGTTTTGCAATTTTTGAATTTCGTGCTTACAACGTGCAAAAATTGATGCTAAGTGCCGCCATAGCCTGCATTTGCGCCGCTATCTTCTTTTATCTTCTCTTGTGTAATGTATTGCTCTTTCGGCGTTACGGCCTGACGGGTGTCGATTTAATGCGTGCCGGATATTCAGGTTCAATTATATTCATTGCCTTGTCTGTGCTTTGACTTAGCCGTTTGAGCGTGATGTTACTTTTTCCTTCATTGTTGCGTGCAAAATTATGCGTCTCCGTCGTTGATGGTATGCGTCTGAATTGCTGAATAATGCGGATTGTGCGGTGTTTCAGACCGATTCAGGCGTTTTGCAGACATTTATGCCGTTTTACACGCCATAATATGCTTTGGCTCATATATTAAACTTTTGTGTACAGCTTTTGGCTATTATAATAGCCCGACCGCATCGCTTTACCTGCCTGTTATTGCCAGATTTTATGATTTATATAACTTACATCAGTAGACTGGGCGAAATTTTTAATGTATGTATGGGTATCGATTGGGTCTTGATTTGTTCCGGTGGCTGTTTTTGCCCGATTATCGGCATTTCAGACTGTGGAATTGTGGATAACTCACTAAACAAGCATTTCAAATTTATCAACAACTGCAAGGTTTATCCCCAAATACAGAGTTTGGCAGGCAGTGTACTGGCGTTTCAAAAATAAATTTTACTGCTGTGTCAGTTAAAAATTTTTCTTAGTTTCGGCTTAGAAGCTGCTATATTTTCGAGAAAAATGCTTTGCACTACATTATTTTTATCTTATTTTAAGTGTTTAAGCTCGTTTTAAAATCAGTGGCGCAAACTTAATATTATCAGCGCAATATTTTGCCGCGCCATATTCGAAATTTTTATCCACAATTTATTAACTTATCAACTTTTAGCTTTGATTTATTATAAGCTGACTATGAAATATATCGATTATTTAATCAACAATTTTACGCTTAAATTGAGTAAAATTGCCTTTTAAATGCCTGAAACAGCCCGTTTTAAGGCTGAACATTCAAATTTTTTCCACATTATCAACAATTATAAAGAAGAGAGCTTGTATAAATTCCACAGAGTGTTTATAAATTTTTCCACAATTGGCTAAAAATTAAGCGTTATACGTTTCACGTGAAACATTATTTACTTAAAATTTTTTGGGTGAATGTTTCCCGTGAAACAAAAATCACTAAAATAATCATTAGGCGCAGATAGTTTTAATATTATAAAATCGTATTTTACGAAGTGTTTATAAAGTTTAAGGTGTCGTGAAATAAACATAAAAATTAAGTGAACAGCGTTAAAATCTGCATTAAATACTTGAAAATATTTATTATATATGCTAAAATTATTTTAAGTTTAATATATACCATAATATGGCAGATATTACGGCACGGCGTTGGTTTGCAGTGTTATTGATTTGAAAACTGTAATCTTTGCGCTATTGTAATTCATGTGGCGCAATGATTCTTATATGCGCCATTCGTTCGGTTAAGGTTTGGCCGCGGACAGTATTTTACTTGCGCATTATGGCAAAACTAAAATTTGTCTGTAATAATGTTCAGCGGCTGTATTTATGCCTGCGCCGGTGAAAATGGTATTGCGCCGCCACGGGAAGTGCAGAGCCATGGCATTCAGCTTCGAGATGACAGGTTTGTGCCGGCTTGCATTCTTTCGTCGTGAGTTATCGTAGGCTGCGCTGATTCTGCCATAGGCCGTTTGATTATATTAAACCTTGCGAATTTTATTGTTGTTCGCATCTGGCTATGCGGCTGATGTAAGCGGCCTGTAAATGGCTTCATTGTCGGGTATCTTATTTGTCGTATCCGATATGCCTTTATCCGCTGAGAGGGATTGCCTATACATTCCGCAAACTGAATATGGCTCTGGCTTAGCTTTTTATCGTGTCAGGTCGCCGGAAGGCCGTAAAGCCCATTTTAAGGCTTGTAAGCGGTTTTACGATATTTCCTCCGCACGGAACAGAGAATTGCGGTTTGAACGCCATAAAATCGGCCTCAAAAGACTTTTTGAAGCCTGCGGTTACCGGATACAGTTATCGCTGCTTTGTCCGCCTACGGGCAATTATCCTGCCGTGTGTATCTGACGGCCGATTCGGGTCAATCCGGATGCTAATGGCGGTATACCCTGATAATAATGCAAATATAACTTGTATAAAATTCAGTTTACAAACATTAAAAATTGCCTGATATTAGACAAAACTTGCATTTTTCTCTTATTTTTCGGCAGAATTTGCAATGTATGAATTTTATTACTATAAATAAAACTTTGCAAAATATTAAAATTTTATCTGATTCAGGCAATACGCTTGCAAAGTGGACAGTACTTCGGCATAAGTAATTGTTTGTGCGGTTGCAGAATCTGAATTTACAGACAGCATTGTAATGATTAGCTTGGACTGAATGAATCGGGTTAATTCCGCCGCTTTTCAAATTGCTGAAAGGTTTTTGCCAGAATCTTTTTCGTGCGATTGGCCGCAAACCTTATGATTAGATGGCGCTGAGTATATTTGCAGGCGCATAAATGTTGAGCGCTTTATACTTGTGGATGCGCTTAATAAAGTTTATATTGTTTCCCGTGAAACTTATAGTGTGCGCGGATATAAGCGCATAATGGGTTAAAACAAGGTTTTCGCGCGTTCAATTGATTTTTACGGGCATAAGCCTGAAAGAAAAATTTGTCAGCGGCGTGTGCTTTTATTTATACGCGCGCGCGACATAATAATATAATAGAGTGGTGTTATAATGGTGCGGCGAACAAAGTCGCGCTTTGATATAACTTCGGATTGAGAGCGTTTGACGGCTAAAACGGCGGCTGTTTGCGTGCGCTGGTCAATTCCGACATCATTATTTCAAGGAAGAAAGTTACTTCCCAAAGGAGCAGAATTTGAGTAAGAAAAGCAAAATCATAATGTGGGTGGTTGTTGCTGTGCTCGTTATTGCCGTGATAGCCGTAATTATTGCTACCAGCTTAGACAGAGGTACGTCTATCAACTATACGCAGTTCCGCGAGTATGCAAACAATTATACCTACGCCGTCAAAAACGCTGACGGTGAGCTGCAAGAATCGACAAACGGTGAAATTATCGTTCAGATACCCGACGATTCCGAAGAAGACGGTTACAGGGACGACACTTTGCCCGCAGGCGAGGTGATAACGCGCATAACTATCGACCAGTATTCGATAACTGCGTATGCCGCCAACGGCGCAATATATACATTGTCGGCGCGTTCGTTTTACAGCGGAGATACTACCGATATAGACAGGTGGGCCGATGCGGGTATAGCTATTGAGTATGCAAACCCTAATTCGGGCAGCTACTGGTCGTCGATAATAACGGTTGGAGGGCTAATCCTGCTGTGCGTAGTGTTCTGGCTGATAATCCGTTCAACCGCGGGCGGCGCGGGGCGCACAATGTCGTTTGCGCGCAGCAAGGCGAGAATCTCCACAAATATCAAGGTGCGCTTCACCGATGTTGCAGGCGCAGAAGAAGAGAAGTTGGAGCTTGCCGAAGTAGTAGAATTTTTAAAGCAGCCCAAAAAGTTCTCTGATTTGGGCGCAAGAATCCCCAAGGGTGTGCTTTTGGTAGGCCCTCCGGGCACGGGTAAAACGCTGTTTGCAAAGGCCGTCGCGGGCGAAGCAGGCGTACCTTTCTTCTCGGTTTCCGGTTCAGACTTCGTTGAAATGTATGTCGGCGTCGGCGCTTCGAGGGTAAGGGACCTCTTTGATATGGCAAAGAAGAACCAGCCCTGCATCATCTTCGTGGACGAAATCGATGCGGTGGGCAGGCACAGGGGCGCAGGTCTCGGCGGCGGCAACGACGAACGCGAGCAGACGCTCAACCAGATTCTCGTCCAGATGGACGGCTTTGAGTCGAACGAGGGCGTAATTGTTATGGCGGCGACTAACCGCGCCGACATACTCGACCCCGCGCTTATGCGTCCGGGCCGATTCGACAGACAGATTTACGTAAACCTCCCCGACGTTCGCGGCAGGGAGCAGATACTCAAAGTGCACGCGCGCAACAAACCGCTTGCACCCGACGTAAACTTCAAGACGATAGCAAGGATAACGAGCGGCTTTTCGGGAGCTGACCTTGCAAACCTATTGAACGAAGCCGCAATACTTGCGGCGAGGGCAAACAAGCAGTTCATAGGCAACCAGGAGCTGTATGAAGGCGTAAACAAGGTGCTTATGGGCCCCCAGAAGAAGAGCAGGGTAGTTACAGAAAGCGACAAGCGTATCACCGCATATCACGAGGCTGGCCACGCAATTGTCGCCAGAAAGTGCAAGCACTGCGACCCCGTTCAGGAGGTTTCGATTATTCCCCGCGGCAACGCCGCAGGCTACACGATGACAAGGCCCGACAGCGACGACGCGCATATGTCGCGCGAGAAGATAAAAGATTTTATCTGTATGGCACTCGGCGGCAGGGTTGCCGAAGAGTTGGTCATCAAGGATATAACAACAGGTGCGTCCAACGACCTTGAACGCGTGACCGAGATGGCGAAGAAGATGGTTACAGAGTGGGGTATGTCTGAAAAGCTCGGGCTTATGACCTACGGCAGCAACTCCCAGACCGTGTTCCTAGGCAAAGATATGGAAACGCACAATACGTACAGTGAAGAAACTGCCAAACTTATCGACGAAGAGATGCACTCAATAATAAATACGGCGCACGAACGTGCGGTAAACATTCTTACAGAAAACCGCGCCGTACTCGATAATATGGCGCGAGTTCTTATCGAAAAGGAGACCATATACGCAGAAGAGGTAGATATGCTTATGGAAGGCAAGAGCCACACCGAAGTTATTGAGTATATGGAAGAGCAGGATTCGTCCATGGCTGAAAATCCTTTCAAACGGTATGAATGAGTTATTGCGGTGAAAATGTTTCCCGTGAAACATTTTCACCGCCTCTAAACGGGGGGCAATATGGCAAAAGTAATTTCTTTTACAAATAAAAAGGGCGGCGTCGGCAAAACAACAACCGTAGTCAATATGGCCGCCTATTGTGCCGACTTCGGCAAGCGGATGCTGCTTATCGACCTCGATTCGCAGGGCAATGCAACGACGGGGCTTGGCTTTTCAAAAAGCGCGCTCAAAAAGTCTGTGTATAACGTTCTTATCGACGACGAAAAGATATCGGCAAACATCCTGCCTACGCAGTTGCCGCTTCTTGATATCCTGCCTGCGAACGTCGACCTGACCGGGGCGGAAGTGGACCTTGTTTATAAGCGAAACCGCGACCGCATTTTAAAGACGGCTCTCGAAGAGGTGAAGGACAGGTATGATTACATATTTATCGACTGTCCTCCGTCGCTCGGGCTGCTTACGATAAATGCGTGGGTGGCTTCCGATTCGCTGATAATTCCTTTGCAGAGCGAGTATTACGCACTTGAAGGCGTCAGCCAGCTGATGAACACGATTGCAATGGTAAAACAGCACCTCAATCCTCATCTTACGATAGAGGGAGTAGTGATAACGATGTACGGCGGCAGGGCTACGGTATCGAAGCAGATTGCGGCCGAAATAAAGAAGTTTTTTAAAAGCAAACTGTACGAGATAATAATACCGCGCAACGTACGCCTTTCCGAAGCGCCCAGCCACGGCAAGCCGATTATTCTGCACGACCCCAAGTGTATCGGCGCGCGTGCATATAAAGCGCTTACGGAAGAATTTTTATCAAAGCAATAATTACGGTTCAGCCGTGTGGCAGCCATCAAGGCTTTTTGAAAGAGGAGTGTAAACGAATATGGCAAAAGGTTTAGGTAAGGGGCTGGAAGCTCTGTTCCAGGACACCAACGAAGCGTTTGAACACATTTACGAAAGCGGTAAACCCTTTGAGTATACAGAGGAAGAGCGCAGGAACGCGCAGGACCTTCCGCTTGAAAAAATCAAGGCAAACCCCAATCAGCCGCGAAAAAACTTTGACGAACAGGCTTTAAAGGAACTTTCCGATTCCATAAAGAAGCACGGCGTGATTATGCCGATAGTAGTCAACGACAACGGCGACGGCACTTATATGATTATCGCCGGTGAACGCAGGTATCGCGCGGCAAAGCTCGCGGGTAATGCCACGATTCCGGTAATTATCCGCAATTACAGCGAGAGGGAGATTAAGGAAATTTCCCTTATTGAAAACTTACAGCGTGAGGACCTCAACCCGATAGAGGCTGCAACAGCAATGAAGCAGCTTATGAACGATTATAAGCTGACGCAGGATGAGCTTGCAGAGCGCATAGGCAAATCGCGCCCCGCAGTAGCCAACACTTTAAGGCTTCTGACGCTTGCGCCCGAAGTTATTATGATGGTTTCCGAAGGCAAACTTTCGGCGGGACACGCACGTACGCTCGTTCCTCTCGCGCCGGAAGACCAGGTCACGTTCGCCAAAGACGTGGTTAAGAACGCATCTTCCGTGCGTGAGCTTGAAAAAAAGGTGCGCGCCTATAACATTCCGCCCGAAGTCATTGACGAAAGGAAAAAGAAGAAGCGTGCGCTCGCCTCGATTGAACTTAAAGACCTTGTTGAAAGGATGCGCTTTACGTTCAGAACCAAGGTAAGCCTGATAGGCAATGATAAGAAGGGCAGAATTTATATCGACTACTATTCGCGCGATGACCTCGACAGGATTGCCGAGATACTCGACATAATCGACAAGCAGAAGTGATTTTAAAATTTCTTACATAGCTGATTTTAATATTTCGGCACAAATAATTGTTCCGAAATATTTTTACCCGATTAACGATGTTGGGTGATTAGCTTTAAAAGTTGCATAGAGCATAAAATATCCGAAAAAAACAGGCAGAAAATGCCTTAAAAATGTTGCAAAAACAGCCTGAAATTGCTAAAAATTCTGTCTCAGAGGCTTTAAACAGGAAAAATTGACTCAAAAAACCGCTGTTTTGGCTGTAATGGCATATTTTTAAAGAACTATTCTGTGTGAGAGCGTTAAAATTTAACCTGTTTCAGATGGATAAGTGTCTGGTTGGGGGGTAAGGTAAGTCCTAACGCAGACAAAGAAAATAATGTTTGTTTAAAAATCTGCCGGCAATTCTTGCTTTGCCAAATTAAATGTATTATAATTTAATGGAAGAAGGGGAGCTGATGCGGCATAGCTGTGCGCTTTGCAATTTAAACTTCAATGGTTGAATTTACTTATGAGTATACAATTCAAGCGGCTTTGCGCCGACGACATTATTGAAAATATCGACTATTTTAAAAATTGTGCGCTGCATCTGAGCGATTATTCTGCGGCATTCAAAATAATGTGGCAGGATTATTTTACCGAATATTTTGCTTTGGTGCACAATTGCCTGGTATTTATGGAGTATTATCAGGGCAGAACTTACTTTTATTATCCGCTATCAATGGGTAGCGCAGAAGATGAGGCTGCGGCGCTTGACGAAATAGAGCGCTATTGCCGCGAAAATAACGTGCGCCTTCATTATACCTCTGTTCCGTCAGAAAAGTTGTGCGCTATGGTCAAGAGGTATGGCGCAGAGCTTAGAATGAACAATAAGCGCCGCTGGCGCGATTATTTGTATAATGCGCAGGATTTTGTTACCTATGGCGGCAAAAAGTTTTCAGGACAGCGCAATCACGTTAATAAATTTAAAAAGTTATATCCGCAGTTTGAATTCTGCGAGCTTAACGGTTCAAATCGCGATGAAATTCTGGAATTTTTGAAAGAATTCGAGCGCCGTCAGCTTGACAAGGGCACGACGATAGCGCGCGAAGAGTTGCAGTCGGTATTCAAACTGACTGATTATATAGATGAGTTCGCTTTGAAGGCCGGAGGAATAAGGGTAGACGGCAAGTTGGTTTCATACTCCGTCGGAGAAGTCTGCGGCGACCAGCTTATTATTCACGTTGAAAAGGCGCTTACGCAATATGAGGGGATATATGCAACAACGGCGCACGAGTTTGCAAAGCATTATGTGACCGACGCAATCGCCTATATAAACAGAGAGGACGATTCGGGCGACGCAGGGCTGCGTAAGAGCAAGCTGCAATACAATCCGATAGAGCTTGTCGATAAGTACACACTTCTGCCGCACAGGGCGATTGACGGCGTAAGTCATCTTCCTTCGATTGCGTGTGACCGCATAGAAATAAGGGAAATCACCGATATAAACGCCAACGAGTTTTATCGGCTGGAATATGATGTCGCCCGCAACAGATATTGGGGCTATAATTGGCGCGAGCACTTTTCGGGCGAGCCCGCTCCCGAATATTTTATGCGCGGAATACGCGAAGACTTCAAAAATAAAGACGAAATGCCGCTTGGTATATTTTACGACAGGCGTCTGGCGGGTGAGGTGGTGCTTCATAATTTCGGTTACAGAAACGATTGTGAAATCGGCGTTCGGTTGTTGCCTGAGTTTGAAGGCCTTGGCCTTGCGAAAGAAGCACTGCTGGGCCTTATGCGATATGCGTTTTTTGAACTCGATATAGATACCGTTCTTGCCAAGTGTTATAAAGAAAATGAACGCAGTAAAAGAACATTGCTTTCGGCGGGAATGAAGTTTACCGGCGAGGACGAGGCCTTTTATTATTTTATGAAAACTGCCGCAATGTAGCAGATAGTGTGTATGCAGATTATATAAATGGTTCCACGGGAAACATTATGTATAAATTGCACAAAATTGCGCTTGCGCCATATCATTTTGTATTAGTAAATTGTATATATGAATGTTAAACTTTGCATTCTGATATGCAATGCTTTATTGGCATATCGGTGTAAATTTTACGGTGAATACCCATGGATAAAAAATATCTTATAAAAATGCTTCTTATAAATTCGGCGTGGATACTCTGGATAGCGCTTTCGGTATTTTTCGGTTATTTGATTGCCGATGCTTACTTTCCGGATAATATGGCCACGTTTATTCCTTTCAGTCTGATTTTTCTTGTGTTCGGCGGCGGCGTTGCATATGCCGTGTACCGCATTTTCTTCAAAAAGAAGGGTAGCGGCGGCGCGCGGAATAATGGCGGCGTGCTTGAAGGTGAGAAAGAATCGGGCGCTCACGACGAGTGCGTTGATAGCATAAGCGGATTCGACGCGGCAAGTGATGACGACCGCGGCGGCGATATATCGGCCATCGGTAAATCAGATGACTGCAACGCAGATAAAGATAAAACTGTGCCTGCGGATAATAACGCAGAGGCGGCGGAAGATAACGTCGGCCAATCGGGTGCCCCGAAAGATATTGCCGATAGCAAAAACGAATGATTTGCCTGCCGCGGTCAGCTTTGTGTTACTATTTGCAGCAATGCAAATTATGAATGCCAGTGTGCTTAGGCATAGGTTTTTGCACAGATATTTGCTGATATATACTACCGTATATATCTGAAAGAAGAGTGATGTTCGGATATACGCATTATTGTAAAACGGTAACGTTCAACTTAATTTTGCAAATATAAATTTGCATATTATCCGTATAATTTGCGGATAATTGAGCCTGAACATTGTATTATAACAGATTGAATTGTACAAAAATTGCATTATTTTGGTGTTTTTCAAGGTAAAAATGCTTTTACACTCTATATATGTGGATTGTAACAAGATTGCTTAATTAGCATAAATAAAACTTTGCATTATAAAGCAAAATATCCACAGACTGCAAATTGCAGTCTGTGGATATTATTTTTATCGCTGCGAGTATATCTGAGCCGTATTTTTGCCTGTTGCGGCATATCTTTATGGCAATTACGGCTGCTTACAGAAAAATCCGACGCTTAATGTCCCGGTTATTTGCCCATCTGGGAGTTTACTATGCTCATAAACCACTCAACGGTGGAGGGGGCGTAGTGCGAGAAGAATTTGCTTTCGCCTTCGTCGAGCGCGGAAATTTTCGCCATATCCTCGGGCGAAAGTGCAAAGTCGAACACGTTGAAATTTTCTTCCATTCTTTCGCGGCGGACAGATTTGGGTATTACAATCACCCCGCTCTGAATGAGAAAGCGGAGAGCGGTCTGGGCCACAGACTTGCCGTACTTTTCGCCCACGGCCTTAACCACGGGATTGTTTAAGAAGTCGCCCCTGCCCTCGGCAAAGGGGCCCCAGCTCTCGTGGGCGACGCCGTACTTCTCCATTATGGCGTGTGCCGCCTTCTGTTGCTGGAACACGTGCGTTTCAACCTGGTTTACGGCGGGCTTTACGTCGCAGAAGTTGAAAATGTCTATCAGCCTGTCGGGGTAGAAGTTGGAAACGCCTATCGCGCGCACCTTGCCGTCGCGGTATGCCTTCTCCATTGCGCGGTAGGTTCCGTAATAGTCGCCGAACGGCTGGTGAATGAGCAGCAGGTCGATGTAGTCGGTTTTCAGCTCTTTGAGCGAGTTTTCAATTGACTTTGCCGCCGCCTTTTCGCCCGCGTTGGTTATCCACACCTTGGTGGTGATAAAGAATTCGCCGCGCTTTATGCCGCTCTTTTTAACGGCATTTCCCACACCCGATTCGTTTGCGTAAGCCTGCGCCGTGTCAATCGAGCGGTAGCCCGCGGCGATGGCGTCGGCAACGCATCTCTCGCATTCGGCGGGGTCCACCTGATACACCCCGTAGCCGAGCACGGGCATCTTTACTCCGTTGTTTAAAAGTTTGTATTCCATAGTAAGTTTCCTCCTTTAATTTCTCTTACCTAATTTTTTTTGGTACGCCGCCGCGCGCTCTGCCGCGCGGCGGCGCTTAACTTACTTGCAATTAAATTTTAACACTCATTCCGTTGTCTGTCCATTTGAAAAGTGTTACAATATTATTAACTAAAAGTAAATAATATAAAATTAAAAGTAAACGGTATCGGTATTTCGGTCGCGCGTTCTGTTGCAGGCCGTGCGGCACTGCCAATTTTGCAGTACGGGCGAATAAGTCGGAAATATATCCCGATTTGCAGGGGGCGCACAGCCGATGAATAAAATAACAGGAGGGGTAAGCCGTGTTTGAAAGCCTTAAAATTTTTTTATCCGCCGCGGAAAGGGGCAGCATAAACGCCGCCGCGGAGAGCTGTTTCATAACCCCGCCTGCCGCAATGAAGCGCATAAACGCGCTGGAAGCCGAGCTGGGCGTAAAACTTTTTGAACGCAGCGGCAGGAGGGTCGCGCTCACACGCGCAGGGCAGAGTTATTTGCAGACCGCGCGCTCCATATTGAAGACGGCGGAGGAGGGGGCGCAAAGCGCCAGGCTTGCGGGCGCGGGTACGCGCATAGTTCGCGCGGGCACCTCGATACTCAACCCCTGCAAGCCGCTAGTGGATATGTGGAACGCCTGCGCCGAAAGGTACCCGCAATACCGCATAGAGATTGTACCCTTTACAGACAGCGTGGCCGAGCTTTCAGAAATCTACGCCCACCTCGGCCGCAGGTTCGACGTAATGTTCGGCGTGTATGACGAGTTCGCTCCCGCAAAGCCCTTCAACCTTCTCACGGTCGGCAAAAGTCCGTTCTGCATATGCGTGCCCGCAAACCACAGGCTGGCGGGAAGGCGCAGCGTAAAAATTTCTGACCTTGCAGGCGAGCGCGTCACCATAGTGCGGCAGGGGATGAGCCCTATGGTGGATAAAATACGCGCCGAAATGACAAAAGACCCCGCAATATCCCTCATCGATTCGCCTGAATTTTACGACATAGGCGTGTTCAACAGGGTGGCTTCCGAGGGCGTACTTCTTCTTTCGGTTCAGTATTGGGCGGCAGTGCATCCCTCGGTTGTGTCCGTTCCGTTGGAAGGCTGCGGCGCTCAGAGCTTCGGCATAATATATCCCCAATCGCCGCGGGCGGAATTGGCGGCGTTTATGAAAATACTCGGGGCATTGCGTGCCGCCGGCACGCAAACTGACGGGTAGTTCTGCGGGCTGATATTCATCATAAAGGGCTGTTTTACGGTGCAAAGCGGCACATATTTTACAATTGACCGTCATATATGCCGCAAACAATTGTTTACCGTGAAACATTAAGCGAGGGCGTGCGCACATTGTGCGCACGCCCTCGCCTTGGTTTTATTTTTGCTAAGCGAATGTGATAATGTATTGTCTGCCTTGTCATTTCGACTAAGCGAATGTAATGAGCGCACGGAGAAATCTCTTGTCTGTTGATTTGTTTTTTGAGATTTATCTGCCGCTTCCCGCAAGCGGGAACCCTCGGCAGGGCAGAGTGCTGTGCACTCGCGCGACTACGCTCGAAATGACAAAGGGGAAGCAATTGCTGTTTCGTCTGTTTCGGCCTTTATTGCCCTTACAGCACCTGCGAGCCGACTACCGTGAATACGTCAACTTCCCTGCCCGTGTCGGCGTCGAGATAGACGTAGTAAGTCCTTCCGCCGTACGTTCCGCAGAATTCATAGGCGAGCACTTCGCCGCCTTCTTTGGGAATTATCGCAAGGCGCGAGCTTTCAACTTCCAGCATACCGCCCAGCTTGGCCTCTGCCTGCGCCTTGGTCAGCGCGGGGGAGGGGATGCTCCTTTGGGTGTGGTTCAGAACGTAGGGCAGCGCCTCTATGCCCGTCACCATTCCGCGCTCTTCGCATACCTTAATCTTTACCATATCGGGGTATACGGCCGCGCCGCCCTCTTCAAACACGTAGTTCAAGTTGCAGGTGGTGCCGTCCTCGCTCTCCCATACGCACACCATATTTTCGTAACCTGCGGCGCTTAAAAAGTTTTCGGCAATGTCTTTGCAGTTTTCAACGGAGAAGTTGTTGTCTGTGCAGGCCTTGTAGCTGTCGAACATAACCAGCCTGCCGCCCTGCTTCGAAACCTGCGCAAAGTATTCGTCGCCGTCCTTGGTCGTCATACGCACGTTGTATACGGTAAGCATCTCTGCCGCCGCCTCGCCCGTACAGTCGCTCTCTTCTATGCCGTAGTCCTTAAACCACTCGTTGCACAGCTCCTGCGCCTTTTCGGGCGTTATCTCTTCGGCGCCTTCCAGCCCCTTGGCGGAAGATGAGTGCGCGTTTTCGGCAAACGGGCCGTCGTAAATCTCTTTCGGGACTTCCGTGGCGGGGTCGATGTAACCTTCGAACCCGTCGAATATCATTCCCTTGCCCTTCAACGCTTCAAGCATATCTTTTTCGCTGAAATCGCTTGTAATCGAGTTGAGGAATTCCTTTATTTTGGCGTTGCACTCATACATATACTCTATGGTCGCCTTCTGCGAAGAGGTAAGCTCGCCGCCGTCAGAAACGGTATAAAGCATACCCTGCGCGCTCTCGCCCATTCTGTTTATGAACGAGGTCATACTGCGCGTCATATCGCCCGATACGGGCAGGCGCTCTATCGCGCTCTCGGCCATCTCGCTCTCTATGGCGATGCCCGTCAGCACCCTCGCCCTGTCGCCCGAAGATGCGGCGATTCTCGCCTTTGCGAGGTTCGCGTCGAGGTTATCGACTATCGCGTTGAGTTCGTAGAGGGAGTGGGAAGCGTCGGATACCATATCCGCCTGCATACCGTTCATATTTATCCAGCCGAACGTCAGCATCGTGCCGAGGGCGAGGGTGGATACGCCCAGCGCAATCACCGCCGCAAGCCAGCCGCCGAAGCCGGGCGTGCGGTCCTTTTTCTCCTTTCGCTTTTCGGCCTTCACCTTCAAATCGTGCTCGCGCTTTGCAATCTTCGCGTTCAGCCTGGCTTCTCTTCTGGCCTTGGTCGCCTCGGCCTTTGCAATGCGCGCCTGCTTTTTCTCTTCGGCGCGCTGTTCTCTCGTCCTGCTTCTTGCCGCCTCTCTTCGCGCAAGCCTCTTTTCCCTGCGCTCTTCGCGCCTGTCTTTCAATGCTGCGGCGCGCTCTTCCGCCCTCTGCTTGTGTTCCAGCTTCTTTTCAAGTCTTTTCTGTTCTTTTTCGGCTTTAAGTTTCGCCGCCGCCAGCTTGCGTTCTTCGCGCGGTTCAAGTTTTATCTGTTCAGATTTCTTTTCCTGCATTTCCGCGCTGTGCTGTACGGCCGCACTCTTCTTCGCGCCGCTCTTTCTGGCGCCGCCCGTCTTCCGGCTTGCCTTTCCCGCAAGTTTTTCGGCCTTTTCAGCCCCGCTCGAAATCTTCTTTTCGCTCATAGCTCTCCTCCTATATCGCAAAGACGTGTCTGCCTATCGTGGTGACCGTCTGCCGTGAAAAAATCCAACTGCTCGTCGCAGTCGCGGGGTTGTAGTAATAAAGACAGCCGTAAGTGGGGTCCCAGCCGTTCATCGCGTCGCGAGCGGCGTTTATCGCCGTCTGGTCGGGCGTAAGGTTAATCTGCCCGTCGTCCACCGCGGTGAATGCGCCCTTCTGGTAAATTACCCCCGAAATGGTGTTGGGGAACTGCGACGATTCCACGCGGTTCAAAACCACCGCGCCCACGGCCACCTGACCCGTATAGCTCTCGCCGCGCGCCTCGCCGTAAATGCAGCGCGCCAGCAGGTACAAATCAGAGCTGGTGTAGTCGGAAGCCCCCGAACCGCTCTGCCCGCCCGAAGGCGCGTCTTTGTCGCCGTTTTCCAGCACGCGCACCGAATCGTTCATTCCCAAAGCGGCGTAGGTGGCCTTGCCGCATATGCCGTCTGCGGAAAGTCCGTTCTTTTTCTGGAAGCTCTTCACCGCCTTTACCGTGGCGGGGCCGTAAATTCCGTCAACGCTGCCCGAGTAGTATCCCCAGTTTTTCAGTCTGCGCTGAACCTCCTTAACCTCGCCGCCGCGCGCGCCCTGTTTCAAGACGGCGGCGTATGCCGCAGGCTGTGCAAACATATCGGTGCCCGCCCCCGCCTTGGCGGCGGCAACTCCTGCGCCCGCAAAAACGACCGTCGCAAGCGCGGCCGCCAGCGTAATTTTAAGTGCTTTTTTCATTATTCCTCCGTTTATCTGCCGCATATGTGCGGGGCAATTACTCTTGCCCGCGCAAAAGTTGTGCGGCGCCTATGTGTTAAAATTTATAAAAATTCAGTCAAAAAAGTCTGAAATTATGTCGAGTATAATCGAGCGGTATTCCACGTCCTGCGAAGAGGAGGTGAAGCACAGCGGCGGGTAAAGAACGCACCACCAGTTGTCGCCCGTTCCCGTTCCCAGCTCTATAATCAGCGCGTCGTAAACTCCCTTGGCGAGCGTAAGGTCGCCGTACACCCTGGTGGGGAAGTTCTCTTCGCGTATCTCGGCGCTCGCGCCGTAAAAGTAGCCGTTCTCTTCCAGCACGTCCTCGCACACGCCCACAATTCCCGCGATGTTGGCGTTTATAAGGTCGATGGCGTCGTCCTTGGTGCGGCAGCTCGCCGCAAGGGGAGTGATGTATTCCACCACGGCGTCCTTTACCTTATATTTAACGCTCTGGTCCTCTTCCGAATTGGAGTTCGCCCGCACGTGAATGCGCAGGTATTCGGCCGCGTCGCCGCTCTTTTCCGCGGAATATCCCGATACGAATACCGCCGTTGCAATTATTATGAAGAATACAAAAAAAGTTATACAAAAATTTTTCATACACACTTTATTGCCCGCAAAAATGCTGTTTATACTGTAATTTTTTTATTATCACCCGACTTATTCAACAAATTTTTATACGGTACCCGCCGCCCGAGCAGGGCGGGAGAGTAAAACGGTTTTTTTGTAATTTTTTAAATCCTCTTGACGAAAAGCCGCATATATACTAAAATAACAGGTGTACGGCAGGGTCTTGCCGTGCCTGAAATCGTTCGGGGGAGATATGAATATGGACCGGTTGGAAGATTTCGAGCCGATGGATTATTATAAAAACAGGCTGAGCGGCGAATTTGAAAACAATGCAAAGAACTATTTCGACGACCTCGTCAAAAAATCGGGCGTAGACCCCGCGGCAAACGCCGCGGCCGTCAAAAAGTACGACGCCGCATTTTTAAAGGCGCAGGCTGCCGAAAAGAAACTTTCTTCGGGCAAAGTGCTGCGCGGGTTTGTAATATTTTTCACCGTTGCGGCGTTCATCGCGGCGGTGGTGCTGCTCGTGTTGTACTTCGGCGGCAACAGCGCCGTGGCGCTGCTTATCTGCGGCATATTGTGCGCCGTTCTGGGCGTCGTCGGCATAGCCGTTCTGTTCACCGCGCTCAAAAAGATGATTGCCGCGCGGCAGAAGAAGTACGATAAAGCCGCCGCCTATGCAGAAAAGCTCAAAGGCGAGGCGTTCGATATGCTCCGCCCGCTGCACGCCCTGTTCACGTGGGATATGACGCGCGAACTTTTAACAAAGTCCTTTCCCGATTTGGAGCTGGACGAAAGGCTGAGCGTGCAGAAGCTCGACCTCTTCTGCCGCAAATACGGCTACCGTCCCTCCGGCGAGGACCGCGACTCGTCCACGCTCTTTCTGCTTTCGGGCAATATCGAAGGCAATCCGTTCCTGTTCGAAAGGCAGCTTCGCTGCCGCATAGTGCCGCATACATACACCGGTTCGCTCACCATTCACTGGACAACGACGTCTACCGATTCCAACGGGCACAGCCATACCGTGCACCACAGCCAGACGCTGTATGCAAACGTTGAAAAGCCCGCGCCCGAATACGGGGAAGAGACCAGGCTGTATTACGGCAACGAGGCCGCGCCCGACCTCACCTTCTCGCGCACGCCCAAATACTCGCACACGCACGACGAGGAAGAGCTGGAAAAGATAGTAAAGAAGGGCGGCAAAAAACTTGCCGCAAAAACTCGCAAGGCGGCCGCCTCGGGCGGCGGCTTCACCGAAATAGCCAACACCGAATTCGAAGTGCTGTTCGGCGCAACCGACCGCAACAACGAGGTGCAGTTCCGCCTTATGTTCACCCCGCTCGCGCAGAACAATATGACCGAGCTTATGACCTCGGACGAGGGCTACGGCGACGACTTCGCGTTCATAAAAAACGGTATGCTCAACTGCATACGTTCAGACCACGCCCAGTATTGGCAGACCGACGCAGACCCCGCGCGCTACGTAAGCCACAGTCTTGAAGACAGCCGCGCGGCGTTTATGGCATACAACACCGAATATCTCAAATCGGTATACTTCGACTTCGCGCCCCTTCTTTCGGTACCCTTATACCGTATGCAGAAGCCGCACGAATTCATCTACCGCGACGTCTACGGCACCAACTACGCGCTTCCGCAGTCAGAGGTGCTTGCAAACAGGCTGGGCGCCGCGCAGTTTGCGCCCGCCGAGGCAAAGACGCAGTCAATCTTGAAGGCCTCGTTCGTGCAGAAGGACGGACTTTCCGATAAGGTGCTCGTCACCGCATATTCGTACGATACAATAAACAGGGTGGACTACGTAGACGTGTTCGGCGGCGACGGCAGAATCCACGCCGTGCCCGTGCCCTGGATTGAATACATACCCATAGACCGCACCGACGTTATGGAGGTGAAGGCGGTGGGCGGCACGCGCGACACTTACGAAAGGATGCGCTCGGAATCTTCGCTCGCCTCGTTTGTGCGCAGGTTCTCTGCAAACGGCGCGTCTGCCTATTCCGACGGCCTTATGGCCATTCCCGCAGACGCCGTCTACGGTGCGGGCGACGACGAAGAGCTGGGCGGCATATTCGGCTTGCAGAGGGCGGCCGCAGGCGCGGCGGCATTTATGACGGGCGTAGCCGCGGTGGAAAGGGCGGCAGATATGCTCGATAAGGCCGAGGCAGACGACAGGGCAGCCGGGA
>UMIY01030471.1_pt1 | contig 26814 bp, 33 predicted proteins | sample 1965921 | NCBI WGS metagenome assembly UMIY01 (sample SAMEA4836134, study PRJEB28245) | human gut metagenome | biome: gut microbiome; material: fecal sample | place: Denmark | collected 2008
AGTATTTTATTTATCCAAATAAAACGATTTCACTGAATTTTTGTTCTTCGACCTATATATACCCAAGAAAATATTTTATAAACACAAAAAGCAGAGTAATCTCTCACTCTGCTTTGTTAATGTTTATTAATTATTTTAATTTTTCTCTTAGCTTTTCTAGCATGTCTTTACTCATTGTGTCAAGATCATACTCAGGCTTCCAGCCCCATTCTGCTCTTGCACAGCTATCGTCTAATGAGTTTGGCCATGAATCTGCAATTGCTTGTCTAACTGGGTCAACATTGTATGTCATAGTAAATTCTGGCATAAATTTTTGTATTGACTTTTTAATTTCTTCTGGTTCAAAGCTCATTGCAGCAATATTAAATGCATTTCTGTGTATTAGTTTTGATCCGTCTGCTTCAATAAGTTGAATTACTGCGTTCAAAGCGTCTGGCATATACATCATGTCCATGTATGTACCTTCTTTGATGAAGCATTCGTATGAACCTTTTTTAATTGCATCATAATAGATATCAACAGCATAGTCAGTTGTTCCTCCGCCTGGAAGTGTATCGTATGAGATGATGCCAGGGAATCTAACTCCTCTTGTGTCAACACCAAATCTTAAGTGATAGTAATCGCAAAGGTTTTCTCCAGCTACCTTAGTTACACCGTACATAGATGTTGGTCTTTGTAATGTTGTTTGAGGTGTTTTATCCTTTGGTGTATCTGGTCCAAAGCAAGCGATTGAACTTGGTGTAAATACTTGGCATTCATTTTCTCTAGCAACTTCAAGAACGTTGAATAAACCGCCCATGTTTATTTGCCAGCACTTTTGTGGCACTTTTTCACCAACAGCTGAAAGAAGCGCTGCTAAATGAACTATAGTGTTTACTTTGTATTTATCGGCTACTTCTTTAATTCTATTGCCATCAGTAACGTCGATTAATTCGAATGGACCTGCATCGATGATATCTTTTCTTTCAGGTAATTCTCTAACATCTGATACAATAACATTGTGGTCGCCATATTCTTTTCTAAATCTCTTTACAAGTTCAGAACCGATTTGTCCTAAAGCTCCAGTAACTAATACTTTTCTCATTTCTTCCTCCTATTTGTATGCAATTGCTTCTATTTCGATAAGCCCATTCTTAGGTAGAGTTGATACCTCTACGCAAGATCTTGCAGGTTTATGACTTGAGAAGTATTTTTCGTAAACGCCATTAACTTTTGAAAAATCTTTCATATCTTTTACAAAGATAGTTGTCTTAACTACATCTTCTAATGTAAAGCCAGCTTCGTTTAGAATTGCTTCAACATTTTTAATTGATTGTTCAGTAGCTTTTTCAATATCATCAGAGATTAATTCTCCTGTTTCAGGATTTATTGGTAATTGTCCTGATGTGAAACAAAATCTTTCAAAAGCAATCGCTTGAGAATATGGTCCTACAGCACCTGGTGCTTTTTTAGTGTCTACAGTTTTTAGACTCATGGTTATTCCTCACTTTCTATTTCTAAATTTTTCCATAATCTTTCAAGATTATAGTACTCTCTGTCATCACTTAAAAATATGTGAACGATTATGTCTTCATAATCCATAATTATCCAATTGCTTGTTACCTTTCCTTCAACGCGTCTTGGCAAAATTCCTTGCACAGCAAGTTTTTCGTCTACCTCGTCCATGATTGACTCAGCTTGTGATTTATTATTGGCTGAACAGATTACAAAATAATCAGCAATAGAGCTTTTTTCTCCTATGAATATAGTATCAATATCAAAGCCCTTCTTAGCTTCAATTGCATTTTGAATTATTTCTAATTTCTCTTTAATTTCCAAAAATTATTCTCCTTTCAATTCCAATAATAAAGAATTTCTCGTTTTTAATGATTGTGGATGAACATATAAACCCTCTTCTAATAAATAGCATAGGTTATAGTTAACTGCTTCATACGCCGCTTTTGATAGGTCTTCATATTTAAACTCTCTAAGCTTTTCAGCCATAGCATAAGTCCTTAAAGGTTCTGCAAAATCTGCGTAAAACACAATCTTCTCTAAATCACTCATATTTTCTCTTCCAAGAGCGTGATTTTTTATTGCTAAAAGTATTTCCTCATCTTTTATTCCGTACTCATCTCTTGCTATATAGTATCCAAGTAAAGCGTGAAGTACTTTTATTGTGTGACTTAAATCACCACTAATTATTATATCAAATTCTTTTGCCTTTTGCAATATCTTATCAGTATCTTTATATTTTGCACAGTCGTGTAAAAGTCCTGCAACCCTTGCTTTTTCTTCATCTGCGCCGTAATATTTTGCAAGTTCAACAGAAAAATTCATAACCGATAAAGAATGCTCATACCTTGACTCTTTTACTTCACTTTTAAGTTTTTCTTTAAACTTTTCAATATCATACATATAAGTTCTCATCCTTTATAAATTTTTCTACATCATCAGTGACAAGATATTTAATCGACTTTCCTTCTTTAATCATCTCGCGTATCATGCTTGATGATATCTCTACTCTTTTGTTATTTAATACTTTTATATCGGCTCCATACTTTTCTTTGTACTCATTAATCTTCATCTCAATGGCCTCGTCCTCATCATCTCTTTTTAGTACAAGTATTTTGTATTTTTTAAGTATCTCATCTACCTTGTACCACCAATCAAGATTCATAAGACTGTCTGAGCCTATAAGTATAGTGACGTCATCATCACTAAGCTTTGAAATTTTTTCAAGTATTAAATAAAGTTTGCCTTCTAAATTATATTTTTTCTCTATGCTTGAGTAGGCAAATTTATCATTATCCTTTATCGCCATCTTTAACATTTTAAGTCTTGTATCAAAATCAAGTGTATCCTTATAATATGGATTCATAGTTGGGATAAAGACTACTTTGTCAAAGCCCTCTTCATTGATTGAGTTTTCAGCCAAGATTAAATGCCCATTGTGAATGGGATTAAACGTGCCGCCAAAAATAAGTATCTTATTTTTCATCTTGTAAAAGTCTAGGTCTTTTTAATGACTCTCTATAAATTACAAATATTGAGCCAATTTGTTGAACGAATTCACAGTTTAACTCTTCCATAAGAAAGGCTTGTGCTTCTTTAACATCTTCTGATGAATTATTTAAAACTCTAATTTTAACAATTTCATTCTTTTCTAAATAATCATCGATTTGATTGATAAATTCAGCCGAAATACCATCCTTACCTATTTGGAATGTAGCTTTTAAATTTTGTGCGATTGATTTTAATTTTGCTCTTTCTTTTCCTGTCATAATATCACCTAACTATAATAATCAAACTCAAAGCCGCATACATCGACTGTATCTGAGTCTTCTAGTCCAAGCTCTCTAAGTTCATCCATGATGCCTTCTTTTTCAAGGAATCTTTGGAAATATCTTAGTGAGTCTATATTATCTGCATAAACGCCAGCTAAAACGTTTTCTACCTTAGTTCCTTCAACGAAATAAATGCCATTTGATTTATATACATGAACTGGAATATCTGTATCTTCTTTAATGTATACATTATCATCAAATGTTTCGTTAACATTTCTTGGCATATCTTTGATGATGTCATATAGCTTATACTTAAGCATCTCAACGCCTTCAAGTGTTGCGCTACTTGTAATAACGCTATCGTAGCCCATATGTTTAAACTCATTTTGAAGCTTTTCTAGCTCTTCTTTTTCATAAACTAAATCAGCCTTATTTAATACAACTAATTGCTTTTTATCTTTTAATTTTTCATTATATGAAAATAATTCTTCATTTATCTTTTTAAAATCTTCAATCGGATTTTCTCTTTCAGATCTTGATGCATCAACGACGTGAGCAAGTACGTTAGTCCTTTCTATATGCTTTAAAAAGCTATGGCCAAGTCCAAGCCCTTCGTGTGCGCCCTCAATAAGTCCTGGGATGTCGGCTGCAACAAAGCTGTTATTGTCCTTTGTTGTAACTACACCAAGGTTTGGCTCAAGTGTTGTAAAGTGATAGTTAGCAATCTTCGGTTTTGCTCTTGAAATCACCGATAAAAGTGATGATTTACCTACGTTTGGGTAGCCTATGAAGCCAACGTCAGCTATAAGCTTTAGCTCAAGTATTACTTTTATCTCTTCACCTTTTTTACCTGGCTCTGCAAATGTTGGTGCCTGCCTAACAGAGTTTTTGAATTTCGCATTACCTCTGCCGCCTCTGCCGCCTTTAGCTATGATGACTTCGTCGCCATCATTTTTTAAGTCCATAATAAGTCCCTTTGAATTAAACTCCTTAACAAGTGTTCCAACAGGAACATTAAGTATCATGTCCTCGCCATCTTTACCATATTGCAATTTATTCTTGCCGTTTTCGCCATTATCAGCCTTAAATATTCTTTTATGTTTAAAATCTATAAGCGTTCTCATATTTGAGTCAGCTTTTAAAATTATGGATGCTCCTTTGCCTCCATCGCCACCATAGGGTCCTCCAGCAGGTTCAAACTTTTCTCTTCTCCAGCCAACCATGCCGTCGCCGCCCTTACCAGCTTTTAGTTCTAAAACTACCATGTCTAACACATTATCACCACCTTAAAAAAAGGAACCGTGTACCGGTTCCTTCAAACTATGCTAAAACTTCTTTTGGATATACACTTACTTGTTTTCTTTTCTTGTCTTTTCTTTCGAATTTAACAACGCCATCAATCATAGCAAAAAGTGTATCGTCTTTTCCTCTACCGACATTATTACCGGGATGAATCTTTGTTCCTCTTTGTCTTACTAGAATGTTACCTGATAGAACGAATTGGCCGTCTCCACGCTTTGTTCCAAGCATTTTTGGCTTACTATCTCTACCGTTTTTTGAAGAACCAAGTCCCTTTTTAGAGGAGAATAATTGTAAATTAATTTTTAACATTTCTTTACCTCCTTCACATATAAAGCTACTCTATCGGAGTATTCCTTATATATATTTTTAACGCTTAGTAATAAAGACTTAAGTAGTATCTGACTTATGTAGTCCTTGTCAGGATCATCTGTCTTATACTTAAAATTTAATTTAACCTCGTCTTTATCTTCATCTTCATAAATTTCCACGAAATATTCTTCGTTTTCATTTAATCCTGCTATTTCTTCTAAAGAATTGACTGTCGATATTGAAAGTGCTGAAAGACTCGCACAAACTATGCCATCTTCATGTGCGTAATTTGCATGTCCATCAAATTCAAATTCTAATATCTTGCCATCCTTTTCGAAAAAAGTTACTGTAGTCATAACTAAGCTTCGATCTTAGTTACTTCTAGTCTTGTAAATGGTTGTCTGTGACCTTTTTTCTTTCTTTCGTTCTTTTTAGGTTTATATTTGAAAACGATAATCTTTTTAGATTTACCTTGTTTCAAAACTTTGCAAGTAACCTTAGCACCTTCAACGTAAGGTTTACCTACTTTGTTATCCCCATCATTAGAGACGAAAAGTACATTTTCTAAGCTAATTTCGTCGCCTTCGTTAGCTTCTAACTTTTCTACGTGGATTACATCGTTTTCTTTAACCATGTATTGCTTTCCACCTGTTTCTACTATTGCGTACAAGTCTAATACCTCCTCTAATTTAGTCTCGCCATTATTGGTGATTAACTTAAAACCAATTCTGTGCGGTTTACCTAACTATTATATCAGAAATGATGAAAATGTCAAGCTTTTTTTCAATATTTTTTATATTTTAGCTTTTTTTCTTCTCAATAACTTCTTCGAAGCCACAATTTGGGCACGTAATAACGTTTTCTTTGCTTTTTCTTTTTATTGTTCTATACTTTCCACACTTAGGACATGGTTTTGAATAAACTTCATCAAAGGTAGCAAAATCACAATTTGGATAGTTTGAGCAGCCATAAAAAATTCTGCCTGTCTTTGATTTTTTCTTTATAATGTCGTGACCGCACTTAGGGCACACAGCTCCAGTCTTTTCAACGATTGCTTCTGTGTATTTGCACTCAGGAAAACCTGAACAGCCAAGGAACTTGCCATATCTTGATCTCTTTATAAGCATAGGTCTTCCGCATAATTTACACTTTACGTCACTCACTTCGTCTTTAAGTTCATAATCTTTAGCTTCTTTTTCAGCTTTTTCTACATCTTTGATAAAATCTTTATAAAAACTAGCTATAACGTCCTTCCACTCAAGCTTGCCAACTGATATATCATCAAGTTTACTCTCAAGATAAGCAGTAAATTTTGCATCGACTATAGACTTGAAGTTATCTTCCAAAAGTTTTGTTACTGATATACCAAGTTCAGTCGGTATAAACATTTTTTTCTCTATCTCGATATAATTACGATTGATTAGCGTAGATATAGTTGGTGAGTAAGTACTTGGTCTACCTATACCAAGCTCTTCAAGCGCCTTAATCAAAGTTGCTTCTGTATAATAACTCTTAGGCTGAGTAAATTTTTTCTCGCCTTCAATTTTTTCTAAATCAACTTTATCATTTGCTTTAAGCTTGACATCTTTTTTCTCGTCAAATTTTTCATAAGAAGATACTTTTAAGAAACCATCAAATTTTAAGCTCTTATAATTTGCTCTGAATATATATTTGCCTGAAGCAAAATCTATTGTCAATGTATCAAATTTTGCGCTCGCCATTTGCGTCATTAAAAATCTTTGCCAGATTAATCTATAAAGTTTTAATTCATCTTGTGATAAATATTTTGAAATTTCGCTCGGATTTATATTTATATTAACAGGTCTTATCGCTTCATGCGCGTCTTGTGCGTTTTTTGACTGCTTATGTGCATAATTATTCTTCTTGTGATATTCTTTGCCAAATTTACTAATTATATAGCTTTGAGCAGCGCCGCATGCCTCGTCAGAAAGCCTTGTTGAGTCTGTTCTCATGTATGTGATAAGACCAGTTTGTGAGCCCTTACCTATGTTTATACCTTCATAAAGGCTTTGAGCGACCTTCATTGTTTTTGATGAAGAGAAATTTAATATCCTCGATGCATCTTGTTGAAGCGTACTTGTTGTATATGGCGGACTCGGCATTCTTGATGAAAGAGATTTTTTAACGCTTTCACAAATGTGTTCAGAAGCCTTTATCTCTTTAACTATAGCATTCTTTTCTTTTACGTTATGAACATCAAGTTTATTAACTTTGCCCTTGCCATCCATTGTGCCTACAAATTTTGCTTCGTACTCTTCATTTCCATGCTTATACAAAGCCTTTAAGTTCCAGTACTCTTCAGGAACAAAGGCATCTATCTCTCTTTTTCTGTCGACAATAAGTTTAAGCGCACTCGATTGCACTCTACCTGCTGATAAACCAGATCTTATCTTCTTCCAAAGAATAGGGCTTATCTTATAACCAACAATTCTATCTAAAACTCTTCTTGCTTGCTGAGCATCAACTAAGTCCATGTCAATGCTTCTAGGCTCAGCTATAGCCTTAGTTACAGCATTTTTTGTTATTTCATGAAACTCAATTCTATCAAGATCTTTAAGGTCTATACCTAATATGTAGGCTAAGTGATAACTAATTGCCTCTCCCTCTCTATCGGGGTCTGTCGCAAGATAAACTCTATCAGCTTTTTTAGCCAGGTCTTTTAGCTCATTAATAACAGGTCCCTTTCCTCGTATATTAATATATTCTGGTTCAAAATTATTTTCTACATCAATCGCAAACCTACTTTTAGGTAGGTCTCTTAAGTGTCCCTTCGAAGCTATAATCTTATAAGTCTTTGGCAAAAACTTCGATATGGTCTTTGCCTTCGTTGGGGACTCAACTATAATTAAATCCATCTTTCATCACCTTCTGTTTGCATAGTATGTTCTTTGTCCTTGACTTGTTATTACTCCTTTTAGCTCAAGTATAGTTAGTAGAGCCGATAAGGATGCGCTATCAAGTCCTGCTTTTGCGAGTATTATCTCATAATTTACATCGCCATTCTTTATTATATCATAAACTTTTCTTTCATCTTCACTTAAATCTAAATTTTCTTTGTTCATGCTAATGGAATTGTCCACAAGACCACTAGTTTCAATTAGGTCATCTGCATTTGTGTATATGCCAGCGCCATCCCTAATAAGCATGTTGCAGCCCTCACTATTAGCCGAGAAAATGTTTCCTGGCACAGCATAAACATCTCTTCCTTGTTCAAGAGCAAGTCTCGCTGTAATTAGTGAGCCGCTTCTTTTTTGCGCTTCGACAACTATAACTAATCTTGATAGGGCGCTTATAATTCTATTTCTAACTGGAAAATTAAATTTAAGCGGCTGCTCACCAAGAGGAAACTCTGAGATGACTGCTCCGTGGTCAGCAATTTCAGAATAAAGTCTTTCATTTCTCCTTGGATATATCTGGTCAATGCCATTGCCAATGACGGCTATGGTTCTGTTAGCATTCTCAAGAGCTGTTTGATGAGCGGTTGAATCAATGCCAAGCGCAAGACCTGATATTATACAAATCTTTTTCATAGATAAATCACGAGCAATCTCTTTACAAGCGAGCTGGCCATAGCTTGTTGACTTTCTCGCACCAACTATGGCTACTGAGTTTGAGTCGTCATCGATAATCTTTCCTTTGTAAAACAATAAATATGGTGGATCATCTATAAAAAGCAATCTGCTTGGAAAATCTTTATCGAGAAAGGTCATAAAATCAGCGTCAATCTTGTCAAGCTTTTCCTTGATTCTATATACTATAGCTTCTTTATCATCATTAAGAATTTTATTTATAATATTATCCGAAAATAAATTTAGCTTTTTTAATGAAGCTCTATCCATATTCATAATATCATTTAGCTCTATGTTTAAGTCAAATAAGCTAAATACAACGGCTCTATCTGCATAAATGCTGTTTAAATACAAAAGTACATCTCTATTATCCATCTTATCTCCAATATTTCTTATCTAGTGTTCTGTATTGAATTGCTTCAAGCACATGCTTTTCTAAAACTAAGTCGCTGTCAGCTAAATCAGCTATAGTTCTAGCAAGTTTAAGTATTTTATTATAGCTTCTTGCGCTAAAATTAAATTTCTTAAAGGCAAATTCCATAATTTCTTGAGCTTTTTCATCAAGTTTTATATATTTTTTAATCATTTTATTTGTTAGCTCTGAATTTGAAATGATTCCTTCGTTTTTATATCTTTCAAGTTGTCTTTTTCTTGCCCTGTTAACTCTCTCTCGAATAGTTTCAGATGATTCGCACTCAGTTTTTGAGCTTAGTTCATCGTATTTAACAGGTTTTACTTCGATATGAATATCTATTCTATCAAGTAAAGGACTAGAAATTTTGCCTAAGTATCTATCGATCTGACTTTGAGTGCAAGTGCATTGATGAGTTTCATCGCCATAGTAACCACATGGACATGGGTTCATTGACGCAACAAACATAAACTTTGACGGATATTTAAAAGTTGCGTTAACACGTGAAACTGTTACTTCACCATCTTCAATCGGCTGTCTTAATACTTCTAAAACTTTTCTAGGAAATTCTGGTAACTCGTCTAAGAATAAAACGCCGTGATGCGCAAGTGAGACCTCGCCTGGCTTAGGTATTCTTCCTCCGCCTATCAAGGCAACATCTGATGATGTGTGATGAGGTGACCTAAACGGTCTTCTCTTTACTAGGCCTTCGTCTTTTAATAAACCTGATATACTATAGATTTTAGTAATTTCTATCGCTTCTTCAAAAGTTAAATCAGGAAGTATTGTCGCTAGTCTTCTTGCAGCCATGGTCTTACCTGAGCCTGGTGGTCCTATGATTAGCATATTATGTCCACCAGCGGCAGCTATTTCCATAGCTCTCTTAAGTCCTTCTTGACCCTTCATATCAGCAAAATCAACGCTGTCATCAACTGTATTTATAATTTCTTCTTCATCATTTTTATAAGGTTCTATATTAACTTGACCATTAAGATAGTCAACTACTTCTCTTAAATTTTTTACAGGAATTATCTCTATATCTTCAACTATTGCGCATTCTTTTTTATTAGCATCAGGCACTATGCATTTTTTAACGTTCAAATCGCGCATCGATATAAGCATAGGAAGAGCACCTTGAACAGAATTTACTGTGCCATCAAGAGCAAGCTCGCCTATGATGACCATATCATCAGTATCTTGATTATCGATATCACCATTGGCAAGTAAAATACCTACGGCGATGGCAAGGTCCATCTGAGAACCTTCCTTCTTTTCATTAGCTGGCGCTAAATTGATGGTTATTCTCTTAATTGGAAACTCTATATCTGAGTTTTTTACTGCAGTTCTAACTCTTTCTTTGGACTCTTTTATTGCAGTATCAGCAAGCCCAACAATATTAAATTGCGGTAAGCCACTCGATAAGTCGCTTTCAACGTTAATTATCTTCGCGTTCAAACCTTGTAAAACACAAGTATTTACTTTAGAATACATCTTTAATCTCCTATCCAAAATGCATTTTTAATATGTTTTATTTTATTCGTAGAAAAATTTACTTCAACAACATCAAATCTTGGCTGATAATTTAAGTTTTGATGCTCATACAAATAATACTCGGCAGTTTTGATTATCTTCTTTTGCTTGGATTTAGTAACTGCCTCCATGGGCCTACCGTAGTCCATCTTATTTCTTGCCTTAACTTCAACAAAAATTAGATACTCATCGTCTCTTGCAATTATGTCAATCTCGCCATCTCTTACCTGATAGTTTTGATCAAGTATGAAGTATCCTTCATTTTGAAGATATTCTTTGGCTTCTTCTTCACCATATCTTCCCTTTTTTCTATTGTCTTTTCTATTAAAATTATTTTGCATCGCTATTACCCAAAAGCTTTCTCAAAAAAGTTTTTCTATGTAAAGGCGTTGATCCATATTTCAAAATGGCCTCTCTGTGCTTTTTAGTGCCATAACCCTTATTATTCTCAAGATCATACTCTGGATACTTCTGAGCTAAATAAGTAATATCAGCGTCTCTTAAAACTTTTGCAACAATACTTGCTGCAGCTATAGTAAATACAGTCGCATCGCCATGAACAATGGCTCTTTGTTCTATATCTACCTTAATTTTTTCAGCATCAATTAAAATTATATCAGGTTTAAGCTTATAGTTCATTTCGTCATGAAAGTCTTCTACTGCCCTTTGCATAGCTAGATGAGTTGCTTCTTTGATGTTTATTTCATCAATTTCCTCAGGACTTGCCTTGCCAATACCAATGCCGATAGCATTTTTAACAAGCTCTTTAAAAATTTTTTCTCTCTTTTTTTGACTAAGTTTTTTAGAGTCATCGACTTCTTCCATAAAAAAGTCCTTGTCAAAAGCTATGGCGCAAGCAAGTACATCTCCAAAAAAGGGGCCTCTACCTACTTCATCTATGCCAACTACAATTTTGTGACCTTCATCAAAAAGTTTGTTTTCATAATCTTTATTCATCTAATGGCTCCTCAAGTGAAATTCTTCCTAAAAGTCCATTTCTAAACTCATCAACTAATATATTTATGGCTTTGTATACATCAAGTTCATTGCCTTTAAGTATAAAGCCTCTGTTTTTCGCTATCTCTTCAAGTATTTCAAGCTCTGTAGCGTCTTCATTAACCTTGTATCTTGCGTTAAGTGCGCCACTATAATGCTCTTTTAGAAATTTAATTAAAGCGATGGCTATGTCATCTTTATTAAGTATCTCATCTTTGATGGAACCGATGAATGCAAGATTCAAGCCTATCTCTTGGCTTTCGAATTTTGGCCATAAAACGCCTGGTGTATCAAGTAGCATAAAGTCGTTATCGACCTTGATCCATTGATTTTTCTTAGTTACACCTGGTTTGTTGCCTGTCTTTAGGCTCTTTCTATTGTTCATTAAATTAATAAAAGTAGACTTGCCAACATTTGGTATACCGACAACCATGGCTTTGATAGGTCCGAAGTGCTCTCTTTGTTTATGCTCCTCATGATATTTATCAACCTCTTTGCGTGATAAATCGATAATTTTCTTCACGTTTGATTTATTTTTCGCGTTAAACTCAATGCACTTTGCGTCCTTAAAATGAGCTATCCACTTCTTATTCACTTTATCGTCTGCTAAGTCAGCTTTATTTAATAATATTATTTTAGCTTTATTTTCTGTAATTTCTTTAATTATTGGGTTAGTGCTCGACATAGGCGCTCTTGCATCTATTAGCTCTATAACTATATCGACTAACTTTGACATCTCTAGTAAAGACTCTCTGGTCTTTTTCATGTGTCCAGGGTACCAATTTATGTTCATAACATACACCTTCCTAACTATCTTCTATATTATCACAAAAGATAGTCAATGTAAATAAATATTGCAAAGAAAAAAGACACTCTTCATATAGAATGTCTTTAACTTAATTAAAATGATTGTTTTTCTTTAACTTTAGCAGACTTACCAACTCTGTCTCTTAAGTAATAAAGTTTAGCTCTTCTAACTCTACCTTTTCTTACAAGAACGATTTTGTCAATTCTTGGAGAGTGTAGTAAGAATGTTCTTTCAACACCAATACCATAAGACAATCTTCTTACTGTAAATGTTTCTTTAGCTCCGCCATTTTGTCTCTTAATTACAGTACCTTCGTACACTTGGATTCTTTCACGTGTACCTTCTACAACTTTATAGTGTACTTGAACAGTATCACCTACATGAAATTGAGGAATGTTGTCTTTTAATTGTTGTGCTTCAAGCATCTTTATATAGTCCATCTTAGTCCTCCTTCTTTAGTTTATTTAAAATTTCTCTCAAATTTTTCATTTCCTTTTTATCTAGCTTAGCAAAATCAAGTAAATCTATCCTGTTTTTAACAGTTGCCTTAAATGACTCAATAAGTCTAAAGTCATCGACATCTTGATGGTTTCCGCTAAGTAATACTTCTGGAACCTTGTCCCCATCCAAATCATAAGGTCTGGTATACTGAGGATATTCTAAAAAATTTGACATGTGAGTTTCGTCTGAATACGAATCTTCTTTTATTACTGAATCAACTAACCTCGATATAGTATCTATGATTACCATAGCGGGTAGTTCACCACCAGTCAATACATAATCCCCGATAGATAGCTCTTCATCGACATAGTTTTTGATGATCCTCTCATCTAAACCTTCGTAGTGCCCACAAAGAATTGTTATCTCGTCAAGTTTTGAATATTCTTTAGCCAAGTCTTGATTGAATAATTTGCCCTTTGGTGAAAGATAGATAAGCCTTTTTGGCTTAATCTCTTCTAAGCAGTCCTTAAGAACATCAGCTTTTAAAAGCATGCCGCTGCCGCCGCCATAAGGGTAATCATCAACTTTATTGTGCTTGTCCTTAGAGTAATCTCTAAAATTAATAAGATTGATCTCTATAAGTTCATTATCTATAGCTCTTTTGATTATACTAAAATCAGTAAGTGCTGTAAACATCTCAGGAAATAGCGTTAAGACGTTAAACTTTATCATAAGATACCTTCTATGAGTTTGACTTTGATCTTTTTATTTTTCAAGTCAAGTTCTTTGATAAAGGCTTTAACAAAAGGAATAAGTGCTTCCTTTCCGTCATGATCAACAACAAGCACATGATTTGCGCCCGTTTCCATGACATCTTTAACAGTGCCAATAAATTCGTTAGCCTCACTATATACTTCCATAGCTATAAGCTCATGAATATAGTACTCGCCTTCATTTAGTGAAGGCATTTGGGCTTTATCAATAAAAGCATCCTTATCAATAAGTATTTTGACATCATCAATATAATCAAAGCCCTTTAACTTAAGTACAATAAATTTTGAAGCTATCTTTTGACTTATAATCTCAAGCTCTTCTCCATCGACATAGATTTTTTTGTACTCTTTGAAACCATTTAAATCATCTGTGTATGGAAAGATTTTTACCTCTCCATTTAAGCCATGGCTAGAGACAATCTTTGCTATCTTAATAAGATCCAAGATTTATTCCCTTATTTCTAAATTAATTCTTCTTGAGTCTTTAAGAGTAGCTCCAGCAATAAGTCTGATTGCTTTAACAACCTTACCGCCTTTACCAATAACTCTGCCTATATCATCTGGATTTACATATAGATCAATGTTGACCTCGTTTGCTGATTCATTAACTGTAACTTTAACATCGTCTTTGTTATCAACAATAGATTTTGCTAAAAATTCAACTAATTCTTTCATATTAACCCCCACATCCTAAGCTTCTACAGCTTCTGTTTCTTCTGTTGCTTCAGCTTTCTTAGCAGTTTTTGCTGTTATATCATATCCTTGAGATTTGAATAATCTTTGAACTGTTTCACTTGCTTTAGCTCCATTTGCTATCCATTGTTCAGCCTTTTCTTGATCAAATTTAATTGTCTTTGGCTCAGTTAATGGGTCATAATAACCAAGTTGTTCGATGAACTTACCATCTCTAGCTCTTCTTGAATCAGCTACAACAATTCTGTAAAATGGATTCTTTTTTGATCCCATTCTTTTTAAACGAATTTTTACCACAATCTCACCTCCTTAAAATTATATATTAAATGGAAAATTGAATTTTCCTTTTCTTTTCATAGACTTTTCCATGCTACCAAAGCGTTTCATCATCTTCTTTGTATCTTCGAATTGCTTTAGAAGCTTGTTAACATCATTAGTTGTTGTTCCACTTCCTAGTGCAATCCTCTTTTTTCTTGAAGCATTGATTATGTTTGGAGTCATTCTCTCCTTCATAGTCATACTTCTGATGATGGCTTCAACTCTGCCTATATCTTTATCACTTACATTAATGCCCTTTAAGGCTTTTGAATTCATTCCTGGTATCATTTGGAGTATATTTTCAATTGGTCCTAGGTTTCTCATCTGAGCTATTTGATCTAGGAAGTCATCAAGAGTAAATGTTTCTTCCCTTAATTTTTTCTCTAGCTCCATAGCTTTCTTTTGGTCAATATTGCTTTGCGCTTTCTCAATAAGAGTAAGTACGTCTCCCATACCAAGTATCTTTGAAACTAATCTGTCTGGATGAAACTCTTCAAGCTCATCCATCTTTTCGCCCATACCAACGTATTTGATTGGTTTATCAGTTACGGCTCTAATTGAAAGTGCCGCACCGCCTCTAGCGTCGCCATCTAGTTTTGTTAAGATAACACCTGTTATGCCAAGTGCATCATCAAATGATTTAGCAACGTTTACTGCGTCTTGTCCTGTCATTGAGTCAAGTACAAGAAGTATTTCTGATGGATCAAGATTTTCTTTTAAACCTTTTAGCTCATCCATAAGCACTTCGTCTATGTGTAAACGTCCTGCTGTATCGACTATGACTATGTCGTTACCATTCTTCTTAGCGTGCTCTATAGCGCTTTTTGCTATGTCAAGCGGCTTTATTTTATCTCCCATAGAAAATACTGGCACGTCAACTGACTTTCCAACTACTTCTAGCTGTTTAATAGCTGCTGGTCTATAGACGTCGCAAGCAACTAAAAGTGGTCTTCTGCCTTTCTTTCTAAGGTTTATGGCAAGTTTACCAGTTGTTGTTGTCTTGCCTGCACCTTGAAGACCGCACATCAAGATAATGCTTGGATTTTTGCTAAGGTTTAAGCCTTCCTTTGTCTTGCCCATAAGATTGATTAATTCTTCATTAACTATCTTAATAACTTGTTGACCAGGAGTTAAACTCTCCATAACTTCTGAACCAATGGCTCTTGTTTTTAAATTATCTATAAATTTTTTAACTACTTTATAATTAACGTCTGCTTCTAGAAGGGCTAGCTTTACTTCTCTAAGTGCTGCGTCAACATCCTTTTCACTAAGTCTGCCCTTGCCCCTTAAGCCATCTAATGTTTTTTGTAGTTTTTCTGATAAGCTCTCGAATATCATTCTTGCTCCTTTTACATCTCTTTTATAATCTCTTCAGCTTCTTTAATTCTTCCTTTAATTTCATCTATATCGTCACAGCTTGAAAGACCTTTAAAAATAATTTCCAATTTTTCTTTATCCTCTTTTTTCTTTTCAAACTTTTCTATAAGCTTAAGTGCATCCTCAAAAGACTTCAATTTGTCTATAGCTCTTTTAATGTTAAGGCTCACCGCTTGTCTAGATATTGAAAGAAGTTCAGCTATCTCTGTTAATGAGTAGTCTTCGTTGTAGTAGTAATCAACTGATTTTGACTCACTTTCTGTTAAGAGGCTTCCATAAAAATCTAATAGCCTTCCGATATATATATAATCATCTAATACTTTCATTCTATCTTTTTCCTTATAAAATTCGTTTCTTTCTTAGTGCTATCACATAAAAAACTGTCAAGCTATTTACTTGACAGTTAATATAATACTATATAGATTGACTTTTGTCAATACTTTTTTTAAAATTATTTAAATATTTTTAAAATAATGCTTCAACGAAGTCATCGACGTTAAACGCTTGAAGGTCTTCAATTTTTTCTCCGACACCTATAATCTTAACTGGCAAGTGTAATTCGCTTTCAAGTGCGATGATTACGCCTCCCTTTGCAGTTCCATCAAGTTTAGTAACACAAACGCCTGTTATATCACTTGTTTCTTTAAATGATTTTGCTTGAATGATTGCGTTTTGACCAGTAGTTGCATCAAGAACCAATAAATTTTCTTTAACTGCGTTTGGAAATTCTCTATCGATAACTCTTTTAATCTTATTAAGCTCGTTCATTAAGTTTTGCTTATTATGAAGCCTTCCTGCTGTGTCGCAGATAAGTATATCAGTCTTTCTCGCCTTAGCCGCCATGATTGCATCAAAAATAACGCTTGCTGGGTCAGCTGACTCTTCATGAGCAATGATATCAACGTTTGCTCTATTGGCCCACTCTTTAAGCTGTTCAATGGCAGCTGCTCTAAATGTATCTGCAGCGGCGATTAAAACACTTTTACCCTCTTGTCTAAATTGGTAGCTAAGCTTGCCTATGGTAGTCGTCTTGCCAACACCATTGACCCCAACAACTAAAAGTATGGCTGGTGATGGCTCAAGCTTTAGATCTCTCGATGTAATATTGTCATTCATTATCTTTTTTATTTCATCTTTAAGTAAAGGAAGAGCATCTTTTCTATCTAGAACATTTTCTCTAACGATTCTTTCTTTTAGATTATCGATAATATTCATAACAGTTTCAACGCCAATGTCTGATGTGACTAAAACTTCTTCAAGCTCATCATAAAAATCATCATTAATGTCAGTTCCTTTGAATACTGTTTGAAGCTTATAATTTAGATTTTGTCTTGTCTTTTCAAGTCCAGAGAACATTCTTTTAAAGAAAGATGTTTTTTCTTCTTTGACCTCTTCGGGCTTTTCTTGTACTTTTTCTTCATTTTCTGGATTTTGATTAATGCTTTGCGTATCTTGATTGAAATTTATTTTTTCATTTTCATGTGAATCTTCGTTTATTTGCGCCGCATCAGCATCTTCTGTCAATATATCAATTTTTTCTTCCTGAACTTTTTTATTCTCTTCGTCTTTATTTTTCTTTTTAAACCAGTTAAACATATTTCACCTCTTAAGTTAATTTCATCGAAAGTATCGAGCTTATACCCTTTTCTTTCATAGTAATTCCATATATAGCGTCCGATATCTCCATAGTTACCTTTCTATGAGTAATAAGGATAAATTGTGTTTCATCCTTAATCCTGTCAAGGTAGGCCGTGTACTTACTTATGTTGGCATCATCAAGAGCTGCATCTATTTCGTCTAATATACAGAATGGTGATGGTTTTGATTTTAGTACCGCGAATAATAGTGCTATCGCTGTTAATGTCTTCTCTCCACCTGATAGCAGGCTTAGTGATTGCATGCTCTTTCCTGGTGGACGTGCCTCTATCTCAATGCCTGAGTTAAGTATATCATTTTCATCGCTTATATATATCTTCGCTTCGCCGCCACCAAATAAGTTTTGGAATATTTCCGAGAAATATCCTTGAATGATATTGAAATTATCTTTAAATTTTATCTTGATAGTTTCATCGATATCATCAATTATATTAAGTAAGTCCTCTTTAGAATCTTGCATGTCATCATATTGCTTTCTTAAGAACTCTAATCTTGTCAATGTATCTTCATACTCTTTTATAGATGATAACGATACATCGCCAAGTGCATCAATCTTTTCTTGAAGCTCTTTTAAATCTTTTGTACTAGCCTTAACAAGACTTTCTTTATCAATATTTTCAACATTTATAAAATAATCATTTGATAATTTTTCTTTGATGTTATCCTTCATTACTTCGTTACGAGCAAGTAGGACTTCATTTTTGTTAATCTCGTCTTTAATGGCAATTATGCCTTCTTGACATGACTTTATCTCATTTTGCAGATCAAAAATCTTGGATAAAACTTTTTCTTTTTCATCTGTCTTTTGATTGATCTTGTCAATATATTCTTGCTCGAGCTCTTCATTCTTCTTCAAGAAGTCCATGATGCTAGTATTTTCATTCTCAAGTGCTTCTTTATTTTGGTTTAGTTCTTTAAAATCATTTGCAAGGCTTTCTTTTATATCATTTGATCTAGCAATATATTCTTCAGAAAAAGCGATATCTTCAACCGTTTTTTCAAGCTTTAGCTCTAAAGTAGATTTTTCTACGCTTATTTGAAGAAGCTTTTCATTTCTTTTCTCTTTTTCTTCTTCAAAGCCCTTAATAAGTTCTTTTTCTTGCTCTATCTTCTTCTCGTGCTCTTCTTTTTCTTTATTAAGCGCATCTAAATCATTATTTCCTTGACTGATATGTTCATCAAGCGCTTCAAATGACCTATTTATTTCTTCAGCTTGAGTTTTTGCTTCGCTTATATCTCTTTGAGCAAAAGTAATATTTATCTCAAGTGAATTAATTTCTTTTTTAGCTGTATTTATCTTTTCATTGATGCTTAATATCTCTTCATTTAGCTTGTCATAAGAGATTTTTTCTGATTTAATCTCTTCTTCCTTATTAATAAGAAGCTTTTTGGCATCTTCTAGAGCATTTTTCTTCTCATTTATCTCATCCATTAGCTTACTAAGCATGTGTTTACGCGAAATAAATGAAGATTTAACCTGACTACCGCCAACTATTGATCCAGATGAATTAATTATCTGTCCATCTAAACTAACGTATCTGAATTGCTTATGAGCTTTCGATATTCTAAGTGCAGCGTCAAATGTTGTCGTTACAACTGTTCTTTGAAGAAGGCTATTAAATAAATTATCATATTTTTTATCATAATTAATAAGTTCACTCGCAAAACCTATAGCATCTTTATCATTAATATTATAATTTTCATTAGATTTAAAATTATATCTATTAAGTGGATAGAAAGTTGCTCTACCATAGTTATTTTTCTTTAAAAAGTCGATGTATTCTTTGGCATCGTCGTCTCTATCTATGACTATAGCTTGCAAATTCGATTGTAATGCTGATTCTATTGCAAGTGAATACTTTTCATCACAATTAAATATATCAACCACAAGTCTTGAATTTGATTTAAAATAATTTTTCTTTGCTGCTTTAAATATCTCTTTAACGCTTCTGTAGTATCCGTCAAGGTTTTCTTCAAGATTCTTGTGCATCTCATAGCTCTTTTGTAAAACTCTAATATCATTTTCCATGGCAAAGTAATCTTCTTTAGACCTTGCTAAATCATCTACTTTTTCTGTGATATCATCTTTAGCTTTTTTATAAAGTTCCTCTTTTTTACTAAATAAATTATTTAAATCATTAAGTTCTTCATTGAATTTTTTAAATTCATCATTTTGCTTGTTTAAATCATTTTCTTTATCGCTAATTTTTTTCTCTATGTCTTTAAGTTTTTCGTTTTGACTATTTTTATTATTTTTATAATTTTCTATGCTTAATCTTAGCGCCTCAATCTTTTTATCAAGCTCCATACCCATGTTTATAGCGTCATCATAGCTAGTTCTGTCAAAGCTAGCGTTTTCATTTTTAAGCTTTTCAAGCTCATTTGCCAAATTCAAAAGAGTTTCTTCGCTAGATTTTTTAACAATAGATAATGTTTTTATCTTTTCTTCTGATTCTAATAATTTATTCTCATGTTCTTTCTCTTTAAGTTTATTATCAAGCACTTTATCTTCAATTGATCTAAGTTTTTCTTTGTTTATTTCAAGTTTTTGCCTGTTGATATCAAAGTCTCTTAGATCTTTATTTCTTTGCTCTTTAATCTCATCAATAAGTGCCTCATATTTCTTAAGCTCAGCTTGTAGTGGCGCTGCGCTTTCTTCGACTTCTTTATTCTTTATTTCGCTTAATTTTAAATCATCAATGAGTCTATCTTTATCTGCATTAAATTTAATTAAATTCTTCTCAATCTTTTCATAAGCATTATATGATATAGATACATCTACCTTTTTGTACTCTTCCATAAGGCCTTTGTACTCCCTAGCCTTTTCTGATTCGCCTTTAAGTCTCGCTTCATTTTGCTCTATCTCATAAAGAATATCTTTTATTCTAAGTAAATTTGCTTCAGTCTTCTCAAGCTTTCTTAAGGATTCTTCTTTTTTGTATCTATATTTACTAACGCCTGATGCCTCTTCAAAGATGGCTCTTCTGTCTTCTGGCTTATTTGAAAGAATTTCATCTATCCTTCCTTGGCCAATGATGGAGTAGCCGTCTTTACCCACGCCTGTATCTAGGAAAAGTTCTCTAACGTCCTTCATCCTAGCTTTTTTATTATTAATCAAAAATTCGCTCTCACCTGAACGATACATGCGCCTTGTGACCTCAACCTCTTGGTATTCAACAGGTAATGCGTTATCGTCATTTGAAAATATTATGCTTACTTGAGCGTATCCAAGCGCTTTTTTCTCTTCAGTTCCTTGGAAGATAACGTCGCTCGCTTTGTTTGCTCTAAGTGATTTATTACTTTGCTCACCTAAAACCCATCTAACAGCGTCAGATATATTACTCTTACCGCTGCCATTAGGACCTACAACCGTTGTAACTCCAGGGGTAAAGACTATTTCAGTTCTATTTGCGAAGGACTTAAAACCCTTCAATATTAATTTATTTAAACGCAAAATATTTGCCCCTTTCGTACTTATTCTTTATAAGCTCTTTAAATGAGTAACTTTGTGGGCTTCCGTCGTAAAACATTAGCCTGTCATCCTCATCAAAGATGCCTTTTATCTCGTAATTAATTTTATATTTATTATAAATTTTCTTTCTATTCGATTTATTTGAGCCGCTTAAGAAAGAAGCTACTTTTTTAGAAGAAGATATAGCAAAATCACTAGTAATTTTATTTATTTCAATAAATTCTTCTATGATCTCTAGGTAGATAGTCTCATAAGTTAATGAGCGTATCGCTGGGTGGAATGGCCCTGCCACTACGTCCTTACCTAGCTGAATATTATCAGTAGTTTGAAGACCTATCCTTATTATCTCTATATCTTTTGCTTCAAATATTATAACGATGCTCTTAAGCGTATCAATTGCTTCATCAAGATCTGATGGCTTGTATGAGCCATCTTCAAGTTTACCCACTAGTTCTGTATCTTTTATAACTAAGGTTGGATATATTCTTACAAAATCCGGCTCAAGTGCAGCTATCGCTTCAGCTGTAGCTATATCCATATCTTTAGTGGATTTATATAGGCCTGTCATCATCTGTAGTCCAAGAGTAAAGCCTCTATCCTTAATCATTTTAGCGCTGCGAATAGTGTCAAGCGCCTTGTGTCCTCTCTTTAGTGCAGCTAAAACCTCATCATTCATTGACTGAGCGCCAAGCTCAATTATTTTTACCTTATACTTTTCAAGCTCGTCAAGAATTTCTTCGCTAATAGCGTCTGGCCTTGTCGATATCCTTATGCTATCTATTAAACCGCGCTCGATATATGTATTTGCAAGCTTTAAGTAGCTAAGCATAAGCGGATAATCAAGCGCAGTAAAGCTTCCGCCATAAAAAGCAAGCTCTATATCCTTCTTTCCTTCATATAGTGCCAAATATTTTTCTATATCATTTTTTATATTTTCTTCTTTTTGCGCATCATAGTCCTTAGCAATCTTCTTTTGATTGCAGAAAATACAATCGTTTGGGCAGCCTAGATGCGGTATAAAAATTGGTATTATATAATTTTTTTTCATTGTATCAAATTCATCTCAATCGCAAGTTTTTTCGCAGCCATTTGCTGAGCAGCCTTCTTTGTCTTCGCTGTGCCAATTGCTTTGTGTCCATCAAGTTCAGCTTTATACTCAAAACTTTTGTCATCATCAGGTCCATATTCATTTAAAAGCGTATATATTAAGTCTAGATTATATTTTTGAGCATGTTCAATTAAAATATTCTTATAGTTTATAAAATCATTCTTTGCGTCCAAAACTTTATGTGCATCTTTTAAATATTTATCCAAAATAAATTTTTCAGCTGTATCAATGTCTGAATCTAAGTAAATAGCCGCTATCAAAGCTTCTAAGTGATCAGCTAGTATTGATGTTTTATCAAGATTTAGCCTTAGATTTGCTTCCATATAGATGTACTCATCCAAGTGAAGGCCCTTCGCCACCATGTTTTGGTACGAAGCCTTTCCAAGCATAGCAATAAGCTCAGATAAAGTCCCTTCGTCCTTGTCTATGTACTTAGTGAATAAATATTTTGCCAAGACATAAGAAAGCACCTTGTCGCCTAAAAACTCTAGGCTCTGAGCATTATACGCTTTAGTTAAAAATTTTGCCTCCTCCGAGCTCTTATGTACCAAACTAGTGAAGAGCAAATTTATATCATTAAAAGTATATCCGATAATCGCCTGCAAGCTATTGAGCTTTTCGCGAGCATCGGATATATCAAAACTTTTCATTATTTAATTGCTTCTTTGGCTAATGCGATTGCTTCTCCAACAGTTTTAACGCTTGTAACTTTGTCATCATCTAAGCTTACATTTAGTTCGTCTTCTAAATTCATTATTAATTCAACTATGGCTATGGAATCTGCCTTTAAATCTTCTTTAAATGTTGTTTCGTCTTTTAAATCTTTTACATCAACTTTAAATTGTTTAGCAATTATCTCTTTAATTTTTTCTTCCACGATAGTTCCTCCTAATTTTCTTTTAAATATTCTATAACTCCAGAATTTACAAAATCAACAGTATTTTTTATAGCTAGATAAAAAGCTTTTTCATCACTGTTGCCATGTGCCTTGATTATCGCTTTATTTACACCTAAAACAGGTGATCCACCATATTTAGTTAGTCCCATAAGAGACATCAAATCTTTCATAAATGACATCTTCATCTCATCTGATGAGAAATATTTATTATCTTGCATAATAAAGTTTTTAACATTTCCTACAAAGACTTTGCTCATACCCTCAAGCTCTTTTAAGATTACATTGCCAACAAAGCCATCTTGAACAATGATGTCTGCTTCAGTTGTAAGTATCTCATTCGCTTCAATGTTACCAATAAAATTAAGTTCTGAATTTTTAAGAATTTCATGAGCCTTCTTAGTTAATTCATTGCCTTTTTTTGCTTCAGCACCGTTAGATACTAAAGCAACCTTTGGATTTTGAATGCCAAGTAGCTTTTCTACATATTTTGAGCCTAGTTTTGCAAACTCATAAATAAATTCTGGTTCACAGTCAACATTTGCTCCTGAGTCCAATAGTAGTGTTGGTCCCTTTAATCCTGGCAAGAATGTTGGTATGCTCGCTCTTTTGAAGCCATCTATCCTCTTTACTATAAGCATAGCTGCCGCAAGTAGCGCGCCAGTTGAACCAGCTGATATAAATGCATCAGCGTCATCATGCTCAACTAAGTACTTTGATGCTAAAACTATGGAAGCTTTATCTTTTTTTCTTATGGATAGAGCTGCTTCGTCCTCATTAGTGATTACATCTTCAGTTTGAATTATCTCATAATTTTTTGCGTCAGCGCCCAAAGCTTCTTCAATTTCTTTTTTATCGCCAAATAAAACAAAATCTAAAGAATTATTTTCTTTCTTTGCCATTTGCACAGCATTTAACATAGCTATAGGAGCTTTGTCTCCGCCTTGTGTATCAATTAATAATTTCATAATTTCCTCCGTTCTAAATCATAATTATTATACATTATTTTGCCTATTAAATCAAGTTTTTTATGAATGAGATGAGATACGTAGTTATTTTACTTTAAAAAAAGTTTCTTGTGTGATTTCTTCAGCTATATGTTCATCATGACTAATGGTCAAAACATATAAATATACTTTAGAAAAATATTCTTTATATATTATTTCGTAATCATAGTCCATAAAATCACACCCTTTCTTGCTTCCTAATAGTTAGACGATTGAAAAATCAAAACGTTACAAATTTCTTGTTAATATTTTTACCCGTATTTAATATAAAAAAGACGATAGCGTTTTTAATTTCTATCTCCTATATATACCTTATTTCTTGTAATAAAAAAGAGTTAACATTTATGCTATCTCTTTAAAAGTTTCATTATTAAATTTCTTGTCATCTAACAACGCATTAAAATAGATCTTCCAACCTTTTCCAATTTTCATTATTCATTTCTTTTGTGTAGTTTGTATTGTTAATATAAAGTCTTGTATCTTTATCTCTAACAAACCCCCAATTTATTTTACGCCTTTATGCGGAATCCTTAAAAGCATTGAATTTATTTTCGATTTGCTTATCAATATTTTCCAGATGACCTTTCTTTACCATATCCTTAAGTTTCCATGAATTAGTTTTTCTTTTTTCACTAATATAATCTGCAAGTTGTTGACTTTTTTCATTGGCATCTTCTATAATCTTTTTCATAGCTTTTAAAATAGCCTTTGCTGAATACTGAGCCACTTTTATCTCAATATTTATAGCCTTATTATTAACTTCATCATTTACCATATAGGTGACCTCCTTTCCGGGAAAAATAAAAAAGCGGCCCAGACTTTTACATCTGAACCTCTAAAATTTTAATTCTATAGTTTTTTATTATTTTTAATTTTATTACTGTTGTGACGTACTTTATAAATTATGTGTCGCAAACTATTATTTGCTTTTTAATGCCTTATTGATGGTTTCTTGAATAAAAGGACTACAGCATTTTCCCAAAGGATTGTTAATTTCGCACTTTGCATTTTTCATTGCCCCTGTAAGTCTAATAATATCTTTAATATTCTTTGCACCATCATCTAAAACAGCATTTATAATTTGTTGCTCTGTAACTTGGTTGCAATAGCATATATATTTGGGATTTGCATCCTTTTTAAACCATATAGGAACTTTTACATCTTCCTTATAAAAAACTCTTTCATTGTTTAAGTTATAATACACGACATCACAATCTTCATTCATACATAAATAGTAAGTTTCTTCATCTACAACCTTTCCCATAAGGTTTTCTGATACCATATGCTTTACAGTTATATTCTTAACCTTTTCTCCTATTTTGTGACATTTGGGGCAATTTGCTTTTTCTTCCACTGTACCAGTGGTTTTTTGTATTGAACCTCAGCAAGGTTGATTTATCTTATTTTCTTGACTCACTTTATTTCCTCCTGTCTAAATAAATATTATTTCTATAGTTAATCAGGATATCTAATACCTCTTTCAATGGATCTACAGGTTGCAGCTCTTTTTAAGTCTTCCTTGTTCATTTCTCTTTCTACCAATAAGTGCCATAATGGTTTATAAGAAATTGCCATATTATTACCCCTTATCCGTTTAATTGTTAAGATATATTATATCATAAATAGACCGATAAGTCAATTTAGCCTATTTTATACTTGTGCTTGCGTTAGTATTTATTGAGATAGTCCTAGTTTTTTTCCTTGTCCCACTTGGAACTGCTCCAAATCACTTGAACCTAATAGGAACACTATATAAATAAAAAAACTCAGGATTTAACCTGAGTATTTTTTATTCAACATCTAAAACCTTTTCACCATTGTAATAACCACAGCTCATGCATACTCTGTGTGGTCTTTTCATTTCATGACATTGAGGACATTCAACGAATGTTGCTTTTCTTAATGTATAAGATGAAGCTCTTCTTTTATTACGTCTTTGTTTTGATGTACGTCCTTTAGGTACTGCCATTAAAAACACCTCCTTAACTTACAGTAAATGTATTTGTTTACTAATTCGCTTTTATAACATTACAATTATACTGTTTTTTTATCTATTTGTCAAGACTTTTTATATTTTATTTTAAATTATTTTGAAATAATTTCTTTTGTGTCTCTTGCTATCATTAATTCTTCATTTGTTGGGCAAATGTAAATCTTAATCTTAGCGCCATCTTTAGCGATGTTAACTTCTTTTGCTCTTGTTCCGTCATTTTTCTTGTCATCTAGTTCAATTCCTAGGTGTTCTAGTCCGTGAAGAATTTCTCTTCTCATTGTGTCTGAGTTTTCACCGATACCACCTGTCATAACGATTGCGTCAAGCTCTGGCATTTGAGCCATGTATGCACCGATGTACTTTTTAACTCTGTTTGTGAACATATCAAGTGCAAGTCCTGCTTTTTCATTGCCTTTGTCTCTTGCTTCTTCAAGGTCTCTAAAGTCTGAGCTTAGCTTAGAAACTCCAAGTACGCCTGATTTTTTATTTAACCATTGGTTAGCTTCGTGTGGAGTAATATTTTCGTTTTCACAAAGGAATGTTACAACTGTTGGGTCGATATCGCCTGATCTTGTTCCCATTACAAGTCCTTCAAGCGGTGTAACACCCATGGATGTATCATAAACTTTACCATTCTTAATGCAAGCTAAACTTGAGCCGTTACCTAAGTGGCAGTTAATTATGTTTAGTTCTGATAAGTCTTTATTAAGTATTTCAGCCATTCTATGTGCTATATATTTATGAGAAGTTCCGTGGAAACCGTATTTTCTAAGTCTGTACTTTTCGTATAAATCGTAGTCAATAGCGTACATGTAGTTCTTAGCTGGCATTGTTTGATGGAAGGCTGTATCCATAACAACAACGTTTG
>UMIY01043904.1_pt1 | contig 26747 bp, 21 predicted proteins | sample 1965921 | NCBI WGS metagenome assembly UMIY01 (sample SAMEA4836134, study PRJEB28245) | human gut metagenome | biome: gut microbiome; material: fecal sample | place: Denmark | collected 2008
AAAATCTTTTTATAAATAACGGAGTGTTTTATGACCGAAAAAGAAAAGATGCTTGCGGGCGAGCTGTACCTTGCCGAAACGCCCGAGCTGGAAGCGGCGCACCGCAGGGCGATTGAACTGTGCGAAAAGCTGAACTTTGGCCGCCTTTCAGATGAGGAGCGAGAAAAAACTGTGCGCGAACTTTTGGGCAAATGCGGCAAAACTGTTGTGCTGGGCCGCGGCTTCTGGTGCGACTACGGCGAAAATATCGAGGTCGGCGAAAATTTTTACGTAAATTACGACGTGGTAATTCTGGACGTTTGCAAGGTAAAAATAGGCGATAACTGCCTTATCGCCCCGCAGGTCGGCATATATACGGCCGCACACCCGCTCGACAAAGAGGTAAGGGCATCGGGTCTGGAATACGGCAAGCCCGTAACGATTGGCAACAACGTGTGGATAGGCGGCAGGGCGGTCATTCTGCCGGGAGTCACCCTCGGCGACAACGTAGTGGTGGGGGCGGGTTCGGTAGTTACAAAGTCGTTCCCCTCCAATGTGGTTATTGCGGGCAATCCCGCAAAAATAATCAAACAGCTTTAAGCGCAAGACGGCGCCCATAAATACAGGGTGGCCAAAGATTGGGCGTCACATATGCCCGATTTAACGAGGTTTATATCCCCGATTTTACAAAAGGGTAAGGCGGCGGACGGAAAAATTTTTCCGTCCGCCGCCTTTTGCAAAGCCGCCCCGTTTTTTGTGCTATGACGCAAAAAGATTTCAAATCGGCAATAATTTTTCTGTCTTAACCAAATAAAACATAAGTGTTATTGCCTCTGTCGGGTGCTGAATGGGCCGCAACAGGCGGCTTTTAACGCCCGCCTTATCCTTTTGCGCCTCATACATACTTTTTTTAAAGGTCGTCGGCGTCCTGTATTGGTCTGCCGCCGTCTTTGGCTACCCCCGTGTAACTGCCGTCGGGGTCGTCGGGGCTGTAAAAACTGCCCTTACTTGCAGTTTTTGGGGTTATTCTGCCCGCTCTTGGAGCCGCAGTTTTTAGACTTGTTGCAGTTTTTAGTCTGATTTTCATTAGCCTTTCTCATATTTTCTCCTTTTCGAAGGGCAGATGCAGTTCCACGTACCCCTGCGAGGATTTGCAAAGCGGGCACACGTCCCACGCCTTCGTGGCGGTATGCATATAGCCGCATTCCGCGCAAATATACAGCATAGGCGTTTCGTTTGAAAATAAGGTTCCCGTTTTAAATGCTTCATAGAGGTAGTTAAAAATCATTTCGTGCCTCTTTTCTACATTCGCAACCATTCTGAACAGCGCCGCTACGTCGGCAAAGCCCTCTTTTTCTGCATCTTCTGCAAATGCGGGGTAGATTTTACTGTGTTCCGCGTGCTCGTCCAAAGCCGCAACACGCAGGCACTCCTCCAAATCTCCGCCGTGAAAGGGGTATCCGGCGTCAAGCACGATGTTGTCCAGCTTCTTTCCCCTCTTTGAAAGTTCTTCAAAAAATCTTCTCGCGTGCACCGTTTCGTTCTTGGCAAGCGTGCGGATGGTGTCGGCAAGCGTTGCGTAGCCCTGCTGGGTTGCCAGCCTTGCCGCAAGCTGATAGCGCATTCCCGCCTGTGATTCGCCTGCAAAACTTCTTGCAAGGTTTACGTAAGTTTTTGTATCTTCAAATTGCATAACTGCCCTCCGCAAGGTAGTATGGGCGGTGCAAAGCGCACATATTCATAATTTTTATGGCAAATTTTTGCATTGCTCTTGAAACATTGCCGCGTTTATATTATAATATATCATAGGTTGCGCGGCCTGCTTTCCGCCCGCGCGCATATTTTTGTTTTTAAGGAGAAATTTATGAAGAGCAGGGGAATGAAACCCATTGCGGTGGCAGCCGCCGCCTTCTTTTTCGTGGTTGCGCTCGTGTGGTCTGTGGGCGAAGACGCCGGCAGCCGCGTTGCGCTGATTGCAATAGGCTGGGTTCTTGTGGCGTTCGGCGCGTTAAAACTCGTGGCGCTGTTCGCGCCTATGAACAAAAAATATTCCGCGGCGTTCATAGTGCTTTCCTGCGCGGCGGATATGGCGCTTATTGCCGCCGCTCTCACGCTGTTTATCACTCAGATTGGCTTCGGCCCCGCGGTGGAAAACGGCGGACTGTTCAGCGATATATTTATGGTGGCGGTGTTCGTCTGCCTTGCGATAGCCGAGGCGGCCTCGGTCACGTGCAATCTGGTTGATAAAATAGACAGGTTCGGCGACGACGAATAAAGCAGGTAAGATACGGCGCGGGCGGGTGCAATTTTTGCACCCGCCCGCACCGTTAATTTTGCTATATATGCCGCCCGATTATATAATTTTACCCCCAAAATGCACCGCCGCACGGCGGTGCATTTTTTACAAATTTATTACACGCATATGCTTTATGCCCGTTTTTTACGGTGATATAATTATATCGATAAACAAACGCGGGAGAGTGAATAAGGGGGCGTTTTATGGAAATTTCAAGGTTCAAGGCAATTTCGGTAGTGCAGGTTATATACTTCATACTCCTGGGCATAGTGCCATTTTTCGGCCTGGCGTTCACCGATATAACGGTGATTGCGTGGATAGCCGCGGTCGTCAGCATAGTGCAGGCGGTGTTCCAGAAAAACAGCGTGCGCGAGAGTGTGTCCGTCATAGGCGGCGGGGTGTGCCTTGCAATCTTCCTGGCGCTTGCGGGAATGTGCCTTTATGTGACGTGCGTGCAGGTGGGCGTTCACTCCGGCTCGCTGTATATTATGTTCGATTTGTTCGAGTTTGCCTTCACCGCCGCGCTTATGTGCGGTTCGGTGGCGCTGTATATCCGCGCCGCGCTTGCGTGCAACGAAGAGTGAATTGCCCCGCATATATGCGCCAATCAATTAAAAAACATAAAGTGCGGCCGCGCAAACTGCGCGGCCGCACTTTTATTTTACGGTATTTTATTCAAAGTGTAATTTATCTACGGGGTAATATTTCGCAAGTCCGCCCGAAGATGTCTCGCGGTAGCTGTTCAAAAGGTCGCGTCCCGTGTTGTACATCGTTTTTACAATCAGGTCAAAACTTATTTTGCGAGAATCGGCAAGGAAGTTTGCAAGGCTGAGCGCGTTTATCGCCCTCATCGCCGCCACGGCGTTCCTCTCTATGCACGGTATCTGCACCAGCCCCGCAATGGGGTCGCAGGTCAGCCCCAGGTGGTGTTCCATAGCCACTTCCGCCGCGTACTCAATCTGCCCCAGCCCCATTTCAAACAGCTCTGCGAGCGCCGCCGCAGCCATCGAACAGGCCGAACCTATCTCTGCCTGGCAGCCGCACTCCGCGCCGCTTATCGAGGCATTGGCCTTAATTATGTTGCCTATAAGCCCGCCTGCGGCCAGTGCGCGCACTATTTGCTCGTCTGAAAATCCGCGCGTATCCTGCATATAGTGCAGCACGCTGGGCACCACGCCGCAGCTTCCGCACGTGGGCGCAGTAACCACAACGCCGCCCGCGGCGTTCTGTTCGCTCACCGCAAAGGCGTACGAACATACTAGCCTGTTTTCCTTGGTCTGGGCAGATTCGTCTATGTGCCGCTGGTTGTAAAGGTGCTGTGCCCTCCTTTGGGTGCCCAGGCACCCGGGGAGCACGCCCGATGTGGTAAGTCCCTCGTGAACTGACGTCTTCATCTGCTCCCAAACTTTTTGCAGATAGGCAAAAATTTCGTCGCCCTCGCACTCGCGCACATACTGCCACAGCCGCAGGTTGCGCGCCTTGCAGTAGGCTGAAATTTCGTCGTAGGTGGTGAGGGGGTATACGTCGTCTCTCACGCCCGTGTCGGCGCTCTCTTCGCCCTCAATCTTTATCGCGCCGCCGCCCACGCTGTAAAAGCGGGTAGGCGCCAGTTTTTTGCCGCCGCAGACGGGCGCAATATCAAGCGTGTTGGGGTGGACGGGAGTGGGGGTCTTGCCGTCGAATATCACCTCGCACGCGGCTGGCTCGAATGTCTTTTTAAGTACGGCGTCGGTGCCGTGCCCCTTGCCGGTGAGCGCAAGCGAACCGTACAGCGTCACCGCAAATTTTTCCGCTTCGGGATGGCGCGCCTTCATCATACGGGCGGCGCGTTCGGGGCCTATCGTGTGCGAGCTGGAAGGCCCGCGGCCTATTCTGTAAAGCTCTTTCAGCGATTGCATAAAGTGCCTCTCTTTGGTTGTGTTTATAGAAGATATATTCCGAGTCCTATAAGTATGCCCGCCTGGTACAAAAGGCCGCACGCGTTTACTATGATGAAAGCCGCCTTTCTGGTCTTGTGCCTGAACGCAATCATTCCAAGTATGCCGCCAAGCGCTCCGCCGCACAGCGATGCGCCCAAAAGAACTCTTTCAGGTATGCGCCACTTGCCGCGCATCGCGGCGCGCTTGTCTATGCCGTACATTATAAAGTTTACAAAAGATATCAGCGCGACTGCGGCGCAGATTATTGCAAAATAAATCATAAAAGGGGCGGCAGTATGCCGCAATTAACGCGGTTTGTGGGTGCGTTCAGATTTTATTCTGTCAGGCCCACGTTATCTGAACAGATTTTTTATCATAGTGCCGACGTAAAGCACGGGCACTATGTCTATTTTATCCATATATTTTGTCATCGACTTCATATTTTTCGCAGGCACGAGCACCTTTTTGAAGCCCATCTTCACGCACTCGGCAACGCGCTTTTCGGCGTAGGATACGGCGCGCACCTCGCCCGTCAAACCCACTTCGCCGAACGCCGCGGTGAACTTGTCTATCGGCTTGTCGAAGTAGGAGGAAGCCAGAGCGGCGCACACGGCAAGGTCGGAAGCAGGCTCGCCGAGGCGTATGCCGCCCATCACGTTCACGTATACGTCGAACCCGCCCAGGTTGACGCCGCACCTCTTTTCGAGCACGGCTAAAAGGAGCACGAGTTTGTTGTAGTCTACGCCGAGCGGCATCCTTCTGGGCTGGCCGAAGGTGGTTTTGGATATCAGCGTCTGCACTTCCACGTTCATACAGCGGTTGCCCGTGCGCGCGGGCGTGACTACGGCGCCCGCCTCTTCGCCGCGGCTTTCGGAAAGGAATATGCCCGAATAGTCGGTCACGGGTATTACGCCGCGGTCGGTCATTTCAAACACGCCCACCTCTGAAACGTTGCCGAACCTGTTCTTTACAGAGCGCAGTATGCGGTAATTTTCCTGGTTTTCGCCCTCGAAGTATAGCACGGTGTCCATTATGTGTTCAAGCACCTTTGGCCCCGCCAGGGCGCCCTCTTTGGTGACGTGGCCTATTATAAAGAATGTTATGCCGCGGCTCTTGGCAATTCTCATCAGCCGCGAGGCGCACTCGCGTACCTGACCCACCGAACCCGCCGAGGATGAGAGGTCGTCCGTGTAAACGGCCTGTATCGAGTCTATCACGCAGAACTCAACGCCGTCTAACTCTGCTTCCAGCCCGTCTATGCACGTTTCGTTTATAAGGAGCAGATTGTCGGAATCAAGTCCCAGCCTCTCGGTGCGCAGCTTTACCTGCGAACAGCTCTCCTCCGCCGAAAAGTAGAGCACTCTGTGCGCCTGCGAAAGGTGCGCCGCTATCTGCGTGAGTATGGTGGACTTGCCTATGCCCGGGTCGCCGCCGAGAAGGACGAGCGAGCCCTTTACTATGCCGCCGCCTATCACGTTGTCGAATTCCGATATGCCCGACGGGGTGCGCTCGTAGCTCTTGTATTCCACCTGCGATAGGGGCAGGGCGTGCGCCGTGTGGTGCGTTGCCGCCTTTTTTGGCGCCGCAGCAGCGGGAGATACGATTTCTTCCGCCATAGTATTGAATTTTCCGCACGAAGGGCACCTGCCCAGCCAGCGGGGGCTGGTGGCGCCGCATTCCGAGCAGACGAATATAGTATTTGACTTGGCCATATTATACCTTTAAAGCATAATTGCCCCGCATATATGGGGCAACCAATGTGTTTTGTTATTGTTGTAATGCCGCAGCGCAACAAAGTTATGCGATGCTTATACAAAGTTTTATATTGTGACGCTTATACAAAGTTTTTTATATCTTGCGTACAAGAACGGAGGCATACGCCATAATCCCCAGTCCTTCGCCCACAAAGCCCAGCTTTTCGCAGGTGCCCGCGGCTATCGCAACGCTCTTTTCATCCAACCCGCAGAGCGAGGCGAGGGAAGATACCATCTTGTCGCGCACGGGCGCGATGCGCGGCTTTTCGGCCTGGATTGTCACAGAAACATTCACAAGGGCATAGCCCTCTGCATTTGCCATTTCAAGCACCTTGGCAAGCAGTTTGCCGCTGTCGGCGCCCTTATATTTCTTGTCGGTATCGGGGAAGTAACAGCCTATGTCTTTGAGTCCGCAGGCCGAAAGTATGGCGTCCATAACGGCGTGCAGCACCACGTCGCCGTCGCTGTGCGCAACCAGCGAGCTGTCGCAGTCTATGCGCATCCCCGCAAGCGTTACAAAGTTATCCAGCCCGCCGAAGGCGTGCGTGTCGGCGCCTATTCCCACGCGCGTATCTCCCTGCGGTATATACGCGGGAGCGTCCTTCAAAAAGTCTTCGCGGAAGGTAAGTTTGGTGTTGTTTCTGTCGCCCTCGAATATGTGGGGCAGCCCCACGTAGTTGGCGTATACCGCGCTGTCGTCCGTGTAGGCGATGCCGTCGTCGGCGGCCAGCTCGTACGCCTTTTTTATATCCTCCGCACGGAAGCCCTGCGGCGTCTGCACGGCGTAAACGGTCTCGCGCTTGGGCACGTCGGTTATAACCCCGTAATATACCGTGGCCATCGTGTCGGTGACGGGCGTGGCGCACACGCCCGAACCGTACGTTTCCGTCGTCTTTATGCAGTCCGTGATTATCTTTTTGGTGACGAAGGGGCGGGCGCCGTCGTGAATTAAAACTATGTCGCCCGTCACCTTTTCAAGCGCCTTCCTCACGCCCAGATAGCGAGTTTTGCCGCCGAGTATCACTCCGTAGCCGAACGGGGCGCACAGCGCCTTTATTTCCTTATAATCGTCCGCCGAGGAGGTGACGATTACTTCGTCAATTTCAGATATGTCGAATTGTTTGAGCGTATGATACAGCGCTGGCGCGCCGTAAAACGGTGCGAGCAGTTTGTTTCTGCCGAAGCCCGCGCGTTCGCCCGTGCCAGCGGCGCAGATTATGGCGCTCACTTTCATATTGTTAAGCCTCCGTAAACTCAAAAACGCGCGGCCTGCTTTATGCCGCGCGTCAGGATATAACCTCATACAGGCTTTGCGCGTCGTCTTTTTTTACAGTCTCTTTCACTTGGAGCACGCGGAATTTAAGCGTTCCGCTGGCGTAGAGTATCTCTACCACGTCGCCCGATTTCACCTCGTGCGAGGGCTTTGCCTCTTTGCCGTTTATAACGACTTTTCCCGCCGAACACGCCTCCTGCGCGACGGTGCGCCGTTTAAGAATGCGCGAAACTTTTAAAAATTTGTCGATTCTCAACCTTAAAATACCCGTATTACAATTAAATTTATTATAAATTGAGGAAAAGGCGCGAAAATCGCTTGACTTGACTTCCCCTCTTGTTTATAATGGTAGAATGCATTAAAATGCGGTATAAGGCACTTTTTACAATTTTTTGCGCCAAAACAGGACAAAAATCGCAAGCCTTGCCGCCTTTTCGTGCGGCGTTTTAGGTAATTATATACCAAATCGCGCCGTTTGTAAAGTGGGGCGCAAAAAAAATTGCGCATTTTAAAAATTTTTTTGCCGGCATACGGCGCAGCCGCACGGCAGAAAGCTAAGTTTTTTTAAGACAGAAAGATTTTTTCCGGTGAAAAGATATATACGGATAATCGCTTTGTATAGACGAATAAAACAAGGAGTATTTATCTTTCAATGAATTTACCTGTTCACAAGTACGGCAAAACGGAAAGAAGAAAATTCGGCAAAATCAACGAAGTCATCGATATACCCGACCTCGTTGAAATTCAGAAAGCCAGCTACGCCTCTTTCATCAACGAGGGCATAGCCGAGGTCTTTGAAGATTTTTCTCCCATCACCGACTATTCCGACCACTATGAGCTCTATTTCCTCAACCACTGGTTCGACGAAAAGCCCAAGTACGACGAAAAGGAGTGCAGGAACCGCGACGCGACGTACGCCCTTCCCCTGCACGTTACGGTGAGGCTGGTAAACAAGGTCAAAGACGAGGTTATCGACCAGCCCGTGTTTATGGGCGAATTCCCTCTGATGACCGACAGTGGCTCGTTCATCATCAACGGCGCAGAGCGCGTTATCGTATCGCAGCTCGTGCGTTCGCCCGGCGTCTACAACGCTTCCACGCGCGACAAGACGGGCAAAGAGATGTTCGGCACCACCGTCATTCCCAACCGCGGCGCCTGGCTGGAACTCGAACAGGACGCACAGGGCGTTCTGTGGGTACACGTGGACAGGAAGCGCAAAATTTGCGTTACCGTGCTTCTGCGCGCTCTCGGCTTCGGCTCGGACAGGGCCCTTTTAGACCTGTTCGCCGACGACCAGATGATAAAGAACACAATCGAAAAGGATACCACCAAGTCTGAATCTGACGGCCTTATAGAGCTTTACAGAAGGCTGCGCCCCGGCGAAATTCCCACCGAGGCTTCGGTGCGCCAGCACCTGAACAACCTCTTCTTCGACCCCAGAAGGTACGACGTGGTAAAGGTGGGCAGGTATAAGTTCAACAAAAAGCTCAACCTTGCATACCGTCTGCCCGGCTGCAAGCTCGCAGAGGACGTTTTCAACCCCGAAACGGGCGAAATTATGGCCAAGGCCGGCGAAACCGTCACCGAAGAGCAGGCGGTTGCCATTCAGGACGCGGGCGTGAACGAAGTGTTCGTGCTTGTATCCGACCCCGAGCGCGGCGAAATCAGGCACAAGATTATTGCCAACAACACCGTAAATTTCAGGGCGGTATCGGATAAGAACCCCAAGATGTTCGGCCTGCTGCCCACCATATACTATCCCAACTTCCGCTTTATGAAGCAGATTGCGGAGGAATGCCGCACGCAGAAGGTTGAGGACGTTGCCGCAAAGTACGTAAACGAAATCAACTCTATCTACTACGTTCAGGAAGTGGACGAAGTTGAGGACGAAAAGCCCGAAGAGAAGAAGAACAGGGAAAAGAGGAAGGACACCCGCGTCAAATTCGTTGCGGCGTGCAAGCTCTTCGACGCCCTTCTCTCCTCCGACAAGACCGAGCTCGACGCCGACGAGAAAAAGACCATAAAGCCCGTCGTTGAAAAGCTCAACCACAAGCACATCACCGTGGACGACATCGTTGCGTCCATCTCCACCAACATAGACTTGCAGTACGGCATCGGCACGATAGACAACATCGACCACCTCGGCAACCGCCGCGTGCGTTCGGTGGGCGAACTGCTGCAAAATCAGCTCCGCATAGGCATTGCCAGGCTGGAAAAGCTGATAAAGGAACGTATGGCAACGCAGGACGCAATGGAAGTTACGCCTTCGGCGCTCGTAAACGTCCGCCCCGTATCGGCAGTCATCCGCGAATTCTTCGGTTCTTCGCAGCTCTCGCAGTTTATGGACCAGACCAACCCCGCCGCAGAGCTCACTCATAAGAGAAAGCTCTCCGCCCTCGGCCCCGGCGGCCTCAACCGCGACAGGGCAACGTTCGAAGTGCGCGACGTTCACCACTCGCACTACGGCAGAATGTGCCCCATAGAGACGCCCGAAGGCCAGAACATAGGTCTTATATCCTCGCTTGCAACCTTTGCAAAGGTAAACGAATACGGCTTTATTATGAGCCCTTACCGCAAGGTGGTAAAGGACGAAAACGGCGTTCCCACCGTAACCGACCACGTAGATTACCTCACCGCCGACGAGGAGGACAAGTACATCGTCGCACAGGCCAACGAGCCGCTCGACGAAAACAACCACTTCGTCAACAGCCACGTGGGCTGCCGCCATCAGGACCTCATCACGCAGTATCCTCCCGAAAGGATGGACTATATGGACGTTTCGCCCAAGCAGCTCGTTTCGGTTGCCACGGCGCTCATACCCTTCCTTGAAAACGACGATACCAACCGCGCGCTGATGGGCTCGAATATGCAGCGCCAGGCCGTTCCCCTTATGAAGACGGAATCCGCCATCGTTGCAACGGGCATAGAGGACGCAATCGCGCGCGACTCGGGCGTGCTGGTTACCGCCAAAAACGCGGGCGTAGCCGTAGGCGTCGCTTCCGACTGCATAAAGATAAAGACGGACAGCGGCTTCATCGACGAATATAAATTGAAGAAGTTCGAGCGCTCCAACCAGGGCACCTGCCTCAACCAGCGCCCCATAATCAACACGGGCGACAGGGTTGAAGCCGGCGAAATAATCGCCGACGGCCCCGCTACCAACAACGGCGAACTTGCGCTCGGCAAGAACATACTCATAGGCTATATGGAGTGGGAAGGCTACAACTACGAAGACGCCATCCTCATCTCCGAAAAGATAGTTCAGGACGACGTGTTCACCTCCATACACATCGAGGAACACGAAACCGAGGCGCGCGATACCAAACTCGGCGAAGAGGAGATAACGCGCGACATACCCAACGTTTCCGACGACGCGCTCAAAGACCTCGACGAAAACGGCATCATAAGGATAGGCGCCGAGGTTCAGACGGGCGACATACTCGTCGGCAAGGTTACGCCCAAGGGCGAAACCGAGCTTACCCCCGAAGAGAGGCTGCTCCGCGCCATATTCGGCGAAAAGGCGAGGGAAGTCAGGGATACCTCCCTCAAAGTTCCCCACGGCGAAGGCGGCATAGTCGTTGACGTAAAGGTATTCACCCGCGAAAACAAGGACGAACTTGCGCCCGGCGTAAACAAACTCGTCCGCGTATATATTGCCCAGAAGCGCAAAGTGCAGGTGGGCGACAAGATGGCGGGCCGCCACGGCAACAAGGGTGTTATATCGCGCGTGCTTCCCCAGGCCGATATGCCCTTCCTTGCAGACGGCACCCCCTTGCAGATAGTTCTGAACCCCCTCGGCGTGCCTTCCCGAATGAATATAGGACAGGTGCTCGAAGTGCACCTCGGCCTCGTGTGCAAGCAGCTCGGCTGGAAGATTGCCACCCCTGTATTCGACGGCGCTACCGAGCAGGACATAAAGCAGCTCTTCCTTGAAAACAACATAGTCAATCCCGAAGGAAAGGTAGACGGCAAAATTCAGGTATACGACGGCCGTACGGGCGAACCCTTCGAAAACAGGGTAACCGTGGGCGTTCAGTATATGATAAAGCTCATCCACCTCGTTGACGACAAGATTCACGCCCGTTCAATCGGCCCTTACAGCCTGGTTACTCAGCAGCCCCTCGGCGGCAAGGCGCAGTTCGGCGGCCAGCGCTTCGGCGAAATGGAAGTGTGGGCGCTCGAAGCCTACGGCGCGGCGCATATCTTGCAGGAAATCTTAACCGTAAAATCAGACGATATCGTCGGCCGCGTAAAGACCTACGAATCTATCGTAAAGGGCAACAACATCTCCGAACCGGGCATACCCGAAGCCTTCAAGGTGCTCCTTAAAGAGCTTCAATCGCTCGCGCTCGACGTCAAAGTGCTCACCGAAAACAACGACGAACTCATCATCCGCGAACTCGACGAAGACGACGAGGCCATACCTACCGCGGCCGCGCGCGATGCCGAAGAGCGCGACAGGCAGGAGCCCGTCGAAGAATACGACATTTCGGGCGGCGACGACGAGGAAGAGGATATCGACCTCGGCTCTATATTCGATACCGACGACGAAGACGATTTTGCTGGCAAGGAACTGTTCGGCGGCGACGACGATGACGACCTTGACGACTTGGACGACGATGACGACCTCGGCGAAAAGTTCTCGCTCTTCGACGAAGACGGCGAAGACGACGATGACGGCAAGGACGAGGAATAAAAGGGAGGTAGCAGGTACACTATGTTTGAATTAAACGATTTTTGCTCCATTAAGATAGGCGTTGCTTCCCCCGAAAAAATAAGGGAACTTTCCAAAGGCGAAGTAACCAAACCCGAAACCATAAATTACAGAACGCAGAAGCCCGAACGCGACGGCCTTTTCTGCGAAAGAATATTCGGACCGATGAAGGACTGGGAGTGCCACTGCGGCAAGTACAAGCGCATACGCTATAAGGGCGTAATATGCGAAAAGTGCGGCGTAGAGGTAACCCGCTCCAAGGTGAGAAGGGAGAGAATGGGCCACATCGAACTGGCCGCTCCCGTATCGCACATCTGGTATTTCCGCGGCGTGCCCTCGCGCATAGGCCTCGTGCTCGATATGAGCCCCAAGGCGCTCGAACAGGTGATATATTTCGCCGCATACGTGGTAATCGACCCCGGCACGGTGCCTATCCTCGAATACAAGCAGATAATCAACGACAAAGAGCTTATGGAAATCGAGGAAAAGTACGGCGACAGCTCTGTAACCGGCCTCAAAGTAGGTATGGGCGCAGAGGCTATCCGCGAACTTTTAATGGCCGTTGACCTCGACAAGGAATGCGCCGAGTGCAGGCAGATTATCGAAAGCAGCCAGGCGGGCCAGAAGAGGGTAAAGGCGGTAAAGCGCATCGAAATCCTCGAAGCCTTCCGCAAGAACAACCAGCGCCCCGAATGGATGATACTCACCGTACTCCCCGTGCTTCCCCCCGAACTGCGCCCTATGGTTCAGCTCGACGGCGGCAGGTTCGCTTCCTCCGACCTGAACGATTTGTACCGCAGGGTAATAAACCGCAACAACCGTTTGAAGAGGATGATGGAGCTGGGCGCTCCCGATATGATTGTAAAGAACGAAAAGCGTATGCTGCAAGAGGCCGTCGATGCCCTCATCGACAACGGCAGGCGCGGCAAGGCGATATCCGGCCCCTCGAACAGGGAGCTTAAATCGCTCTCCGGTATGCTCCGCGGCAAGCAGGGCCGCTTCCGTCAGAACCTCCTCGGCAAGCGCGTAGACTACTCCGGCCGTTCGGTTATAGTAGTCGGCCCCGAGCTCAAACTCTATCAGTGCGGCCTTCCCAAAGAGATGGCGATAGAGCTGTTCAAGCCCTTCGTTATGAAGAGGCTGGTAGAGAGCGGCCAGTGCCACAACATCAAGAGTGCAAAGCGCACCGTTGAAAAGGCCAAACCCCTCGTATGGGACGTACTCGAAGACGTAATCAAGGAACACCCCGTACTTTTGAACCGCGCGCCCACGCTGCACAGGCTGTCTATCCAGGCATTCGAGCCCGTACTTATAGAAGGCAGGGCGATTAAAATTCACCCGCTCGTCTGCACGGCGTTCAACGCCGACTTCGACGGCGACCAGATGGCGGTGCACGTGCCCCTTTCGATAGAGGCCCAGGCCGAAGCCAGGTTCCTGATGCTCTCCTCCAACAACATACTCAAACTTTCCGACGGCAAGCCCGTTATGCAGCCCTCGCAGGATATGGTTATGGGCGCATACTACCTCACCATAATAAGGCGCGAAGAGGGCAAGTTCTACCGTTGGAGCGGCGACAGGTACGTTGAGTGCGCAGAGGGCGAAGAGGGCGCCGAAAAGTACGTGCCCGGCGCGTATATTTCGGAAGACGAAGCACTGATGGCATATCAGACCAAATATATCCATATGCAGGACGAAATTTACGTCCGCAGAACGGTTAAGATAGATGATGCAAATTCGCCCTGCAACGGCGAAACCGTGACGGGCTCCGTAAAGACCACCGTCGGCAGAATAATCTTCAACAACGAAATGCCCCAGGATTTGGGCTTCGTCGTAAGGAAGAATAAGGAAGATTATTTAAAGTACGAAATTTCGTACGACTTCCTCGGCTCTAACGTTGCCGTAGGCAAAAAGCAGCTCGGCAAAATCGTTGAACGCTGCTTCAAGACGGGCGGCGCGCCCAGGGCGGCCGACGTGCTCGACAAAATCAAGACCCTCGGCTACAAATACTCCACCGTCGGCGCAATCACCACTTCGGTATTCGATATGCACATTCCCGACGAGAAGAAGAGAATCGTGGAAGAGACCGAACAGAAGGTGTTCCAGATAGAGCGCAAATACCAGCGCGGACTTCTGCGCGAAGAGGAGCGCTACAACGCCGTAATCAAGGCGTGGGACGACGCCACCGACGAAGTTACCGACGCGCTCAAAAAATCGCTCGACAAGTTCAACCCCATATGGATGATGGCAAACTCGGGCGCCCGCGGCTCCATCGACCAGATGAAACAGCTTTCGGGTATGCGCGGACTGATGGTTAACCCCCAGGGTAAGAAGATAGAAGTACCCGTTAAGAGCTGCTTCCGTCAGGGTCTGTCCGTTCTTGAATACTTCATCTCCTCGCACGGCGGCCGTAAAGGCCTTGCCGATACCGCGCTCAAAACGGCCGACTCGGGCTACCTTACCCGCCGTCTTGTAGACGTATCGCAGGACGTTATCGTGCGCGAAGAGGACTGTATGGCGGGTTCCAAAAAGCCCCGCGGTATGGTGGTAAAGGCGATAATCGGCCCCAACGGTGAAGTTATCGAAGGGCTTGAAGACAGAATTCAGGGCAGGTTCGTCTCTGAGGACGTGTTCGACAAAGAGGGCAACCTCCTCGTAGGACAGAACGAGTTCGTAACCGACGAAATTGCAAAGAAGATAGTCGATGCAGGCATAGAGCAGGTATCCATCCGCTCGATATTCAGCTGCAACTCGCGCTACGGCGTGTGCGCAAAGTGCTACGGCAAGAATATGGCCACCAACACCCCCGTGCAGGTGGGCGAGGCAGTCGGCGTAATCGCCGCCCAGTCGATAGGCGAGCCCGGCACCCAGCTTACGATGCGTACCTTCCATACGGGCGGTATAGCTGCCACGGGCGACATCACCCAGGGTCTTCCCCGCGTAGAGGAGCTCTTCGAAGCGCGCAAACCCAAGGGCTGCTCGACGCTTTGCGAAGTTTCGGGCGTAGTTTCCATCGACGACAGCGACAACTTGAAGCACATCTTCGTGCGCGACTCCGTGACCAACGAGGTCAAAAAGGAATACACCCTGCCTTTCAACGCCGAACTCAAAGTCAAGAGCGGCGACAGGGTAGAGCCCGGCACCGTGCTCAACGCTGGTTCGGTATATCCCCAGGATATCCTCCGCATTTCGGGCGTAAAGGGCGTTCAGGACTATATCCTCGAACAGGTTCAGTCGGTATACCGCTCGCAGGGCGTTGACATCAACGACAAGCACGTAGAAATAATCGTCCGCCAGATGCTCAGAAAGGTAAGGATAGAGAGCGCAGGCTCCACCGACCTTCTTCCCGGCGAAACGGTTGATATGTTTGCCGTTGAAGAGGCCAACCAGAAGGCAATCGAAAACGGCGGCACGCCCGCCCTGCAAAAGCGCGTTCTGCTCGGCATCACCAAGGCGGCGCTCTCAACCGATTCCTTCCTGTCGGCGGCCTCCTTCCAGGAAACTGCCCGCGTGCTCACCGATGCGGCAATCAAGAACAAGGTTGACCCGCTTATGGGCCTCAAAGAAAACGTTATCATCGGCAAACTCATTCCCGCAGGTACGGGCGTGAAGGAGTATAAGAATATGTCCCCCGCAATCAATCCGGGGTTCAACAGCATCGTAACTCCCGCCGAAGACATAACCAATAAGTAATAAAAAAGCGGGGCTTGTCCCCGCTTTTTTGTATGTTGCGTGATGAGGGGCGACTGCCGTGCGGCAGCCGCCCCCGTTTTTTTGTTCGGGTTTATATCCCTGTTTTTTTGTTCGGAGTTATAAAATAAATGCTGCGCCCGCTTGACGGCGGGCGCCGCATTTATTTCAATTAAAATTGTATTCGCTAAGGCATATGTGCAGGGCAATTGTTCTTTACCCTGCATATTTGTTTGCAGAAAATTATTGTTTGTTTACTCTTTTTTATCGTCCGTGAGCGAGGATATAACAAGGTCGCAGCACTTCAAAAGTATCTGTATACATTCGGTGAGCAGTACCCTGTCTTCGCCGCCGAGCCCGCCGCTCTTTGCCGCCTGGTTGCAGATGAGCGCCGCGTAGTTGAAGGAAGAGTACATATTTTTAAGGTTTTCTTCCTGCGCGGAAAAGGAATTGTGCGCCGTCAGGTGAAAGTTATAAACGTCCTGCAACTTCGGCGAAGCCTCTCTCAGCTTCGAAAGGCTGCCGCTTTCGGCCACATTCTCTATGCTCTCTTTAAATTTTTTTACCAGGTCTGCCATCCGCAGGTCTTCAAAATTTGCCATCGTTTCCGCCGTATTTAACCGAGTGATAATAGCACTCGGCTAATCCCTTAGTTGCGGCATATGTGCCGCTCAATTTACTATATGTGTATAAAATTTATTTGAGCCGCGCCGCGTTTTTGCGCTGAATACGCACAAAGGCATAGGCAGCGACAAACCCGATAACGAACAGTATGCTGCCGAAAGCAAGGTCGGGGCCGAACCGCTGCCCCTTGTTCCAGTTCACGTATTCGGCAAACATTTCGGGGTTGAAAAACATCGTTATCAGCGAGCCGAGCGCCAGCCCCGCCACGGCAAAAAATGTAGCCGCCCTGTATTTTTTAAGCAGTAAGTTCATCAGCTTGGCGAAGCATAAAAGTCCCGCCACAAATCCTGCAATCAGGCAGGCATATACCGCAAATATTTCGGGGTTGTTCTGCCAATAGGTTATGCTTACCGAATCTACCAACGGCACATAGTGCCCCGTAGCCATAAGCAGCGCGGTTGCGCTCAGCCCCGGAACAAGCTGCGTAAGCGCCACGGCAAAGCCGAGTACGAGGTATATTATATATTCGTACGCCTGCGGGTTTTCAAGCGACTGCCTTCCGCCGCCCGCAAATACCGCTATCAGCGAAATTGCTATCGGCACTATTACACCCGCCGCAAACAGGCCTACCCTCAAAGCCGTCTTGCGGCTGCCCTTCAATTCGTCCCACACGGCGGGGAATGCGCCCGCCATCAGTCCCGCAAACAGCGCAACTACGGCAAAGAGCATTATGTCGAGCAGTATCTTTACGCCGAAGAAGCCGAGCACCAGCCCTGCTGCCGCGCCCGCCGCAATTGGCAGCAGAAAGATAGCGCAGCTTTTGAACTGCCTGAAAATGTTGCCTATGGCATACAGCAACTTTTCGTACAGCTTCATTATTATCGCCACGGCCGAACCGCTCACCCCGGGCACTATCACGGCAAGGCCTATAAATGCGCCCAGCGCGCCGCTCTTTGCAACCTCTTTCATATTGTCGTATTTAAGGTCGGGGGCGGAATTTTTATCTTGCGCGTAGGCGTCTTTGCCTCCTTCTGTCTCGGGGTCGGCTGCATTATTGTTTTCTGCCCTGTCGCCGTCCTTGCCGGGGGCGTCCTGCGCGCCGCTTTCCGCCGTGCCGTTTTGCGCTTGCTGCGCATAAATTTTATCGGCGTCTTTGTCCGGCACGTTTTCTTTATCAGTCCGCGGGCCGCTCTGTCTGTTATTCTCGTCCATAAATTTGTGTCCGCCTTGTGCTCTCTCATATGCGTCCTTAAAAATGGGCGCACTAAAAATATTCGCTGTTTAATCTGATAATGATTTTATCATATGGCGGCGCGGCTGTCAAACATTACTTATGCGTCGCTTGTGGCGTGCGCGGCCGCGTGCGTGAGAGGCGGTGTGCTCTGCAAAGATATTATATATCTGTGCATTCCCGTATATGCGCATATGCGCACGGTGTGCAAATTTTGCTTGACACGGCCGCCGTTTAATATTAAAATATCAGCACGAAATAATTGCGCGTGCAGGTACGCCCTGACAAGATAGGGGCGTTTAATAGGGAAGTCTGGGCCAATTGCCCCGCAGCCCCCGCTGCCGTTTCAGCGGCGCGCGCTCTCCACTGTAAAAGTCGCGGCAATCCGCGGCATATGGGAAGGGGAGCGCTGCATCAAAACCGCTGTTGTAAGCCGGAAGACCTGCCGCACGCGCCTTTGTTTTGCGTTTCCGAGGGGACGCGGAAAAGCAGACAGATTTTATCCGAAGGGCCTGCTCCCGTGCGGCGGTTTTTGCCGCGCGCTGTGCGCTTCGGCATTATTGTGTTGCGCTTTTTCCTTGGAATACGGAGAGGGCGCTTATTTTTTTTATTGCACGCAAAACCTGCGCGCCGCGCAATACAAAATATGTTATATGTAAAGTTTACTTGTATATAAATTGCCTGTTTTGGCATATTTTGCACAGTTATATTTATATTTACTCTCTTATTGCGTCAGATTATCTTAAAGGAGAACTTAAATGAAAAAGGCAATATTTGCCGCTTTGGCGGCGGCTGCGGTATGCTTTGCCGCATTCTTTCTGCCTGCCTGTACGGAGGGTGCGGGCGGCGGAAACGGCGACGGCACAATCCCCGGCGAAGGCGAACAGACTGATACCTCCGTCGATTTTGCGGCATACGCGGCGTTTACGGCTTCCGACGATGTTTTACAGCTCACAGAAACAACTTCGGTAAAGGACTACATCGATGCCCTCGCAGATAACGGACAGATAACGGTGGAGGGCTACGACAGCACCTACGGCTATTACATAACGTCGGTTAACGGCATATCCGAAAGGACGGACGAAAGCGGCGCAAGCGGCTATTCGTGGATGTTGTATACCGATTTTATCGAAGACGACGGCGTGGTTTACGCCGACCCTGAGTACGGCACGTTTGAACACGGCGGCAAGACGCTGGCAAGCGCGTCTTACGGCGCGTCGCAGCTGCCCTGCGTTGAAGGGTATACTTACGCTCTCGTTTACCAGGCTTGGAGCTACTCTGCCTGACCTGTTTGCATTTTGCAAAAGGGACAGACTGCATAAATAAGGAATCCCGTCCGCGCGCAGACGGCAACTTTCCTTTTTTGCGGCGGTTAAGATTCAGCCTGAAAATCTGCAAAGGAGGTGCTGAATGAAAAAACTTGACGGCGGAAAAAGACGCTCGCCCGCCAAAGATATTGCCGCCGTCGCCGTGATGACCGCGCTTTTAATCGGCGGACAGTTCGTGCTTTCGCCAGTGGCGGGGGTAGAGGTAGTCACCGTGCTCCTCGCCGCCTTTTCGTTCAGTTACGGGGTAAGGGCGGGGGTGCTTGCGGCTACGGCATTTGCACTGCTCCGCTGTTTTATTTTCGGGTTTTATCCCTCGGTGATAGTGCTTTACCTCATTTATTATCCTCTGTTTGCGCTGATATTCGGCCTGCTCGGCAGGGTGAAGGAACAAACTTATCTCAGATTTCCGCTATGGGCGGCACTGCTTGTAAATGTTGCGATAGTTGCCGTAGGAGTAGGCTGCGCCGTATGCGCCGCCACAAATATCATAAAAATTTCGCGGCTTGCAGCGGCAATGGTAAAAACTCTTCTTTGGGTAATTTTCGCGCTCTGCTGCGCGCTGATTGCGGTGTTTGACTGCGTGTTCGTCTTGCAGAGGCGGGGAAATTTAAAGAGCGGAAATATGCTTATGGTTGCCGTGGCGGCGGCGGTGGCGGCGGCGTGCACAATATGTTTTACGCTGCTGGACGACGTTATAACCCCGCTCTTTATGGGCTGGGGCGTGTTTTCCGCCACGTCGGCTACATATTTTTACGCATCGTTTCTGGCTATGGCCCCGCAAACCGTGTGCGCAATCGTCACGGTTTCAACGTTGTTTTTGCCGCTTGTAACGATATTCAAAAGAGCTTCCAAAATATAATTGCCCCGCATATATGCGCGATTTAACGGCTTTTTGCGGTGTTATGCAATACAATTGAATAGTTGGGGTATACTACCTGGGCAATTTTTTCGCTAATTTCAATAGTTGGGGCATAGTACGGGGTATTTTGCGGCGAGAATGTAAGGCGAAAAATGCGGATAACAGGAGTTGCACCTTTGGCGGCGCGCCCCGGTGAACAGCGGGTGTCCGCTGTTCAGTTTGCGTGTCAGAGCCTCAACTTTATCAGTCCGCACGCAAACCGCCCGCTCCCGCTCGCGCCTCCACCATCAACTCCTGTTATGTTACAAATGCACATACCAACAAAAATAGGGCACCTTAGGTGCCCTATTTTTGTTGGTGCGGATAACAGGAGTTGAACCTGCACGGGTATCCACAGGATTCTAAGTCCTGCGCGTCTGCCAGTTCCGCCATATCCGCATATATTATTGTCAACATTCTGTCCGCGGCGCGCCTGTCCGCACAATATCCGCAAAATATATATGCAAACCGTTTGCCTGCAATGTGTATATTGTAAATCTGCGGCGCGTAAATGTCAACTTTAAATCGCTGAGAGCAAAATTTCTTTATTGCGTTTGTTTCTGTTGTACAAATATATTTATGTTATTTAAACCGAAGAGCTCATACCTTGTCATTGACGCGATTGACCTTACGGTAGCAATCGCTATTCCGTCGCTACGCTCCTTACGACCGAGCGATGGCGAGCGGAGAAATCTAAAAAAACCAAACCGACAGGCAAGAGATTTCTCCGTGCGCTCATTACATTCGCTTAGTCGTAATGACAACGGGGGGGGGTAAGGCGGCGTGTGCGTGCTTTGCAGGAAGGGCGAATGGAAATGGGCCGGTTTGACTGTCGCATTAAAATATAATCAGTTTTTCTGCCAGGCATTGACAGCGCGGAACATATGTGTTATTATATATAAAATTTTGCTTTAACGCTTTTAGGTGTAAAAGTATGCGGCGTGCCTCGCGCTCAATGCGGTGCGTATGCGCTTTTTGTGCCGTATGCCCGCCATTTAAAAAGCTGTGCAAAATTCAATCGGGGCGCATATATGCCTCAATTATCATATATTTTTTTTACTTTCGGCCGCTATTGCGGTCTGTGCGGCAGCGTGCCGCAACCTTTATTATCTGAAAGAGGGAGAATAATGGGCAAAAATCTCGATTGGCTCAAAAATCTTGCCGTAACCGTCGTCGCGCTGGGCGCGGTCGTCACGGCGGTGGGCTTCGTCCCGCGCGATGCGGGCTACGACTATACGGTAGGCATAGTCCAGCTCGTGCGCCACACCGCGCTCGACGCCGCCACGCAGGGCTTTACCGACGAGTTGCAGTCGCTTATGGAAGAGGCTGGCAAGACGGTTAAGATTGACTACCAGGACGCGCAGAACGATACCGTAAACTGCTCTGTTATAGCCAACAACTTCGTGGCGAAGGGCTACGACCTGATTATGGCCAACGCCACCGCCGCGTTGCAGGCAAGCTATAACGCGACCGAAACCATTCCCGTTCTAGGCACTTCGGTTACCGTGTACGACGTCGCTCTCGGTCTGGATAACTATGTGTCGGGTGAAGGCACGGGCACCAATGTTTCGGGTACTTCCGACCTCGCGCCCCTTTCCGAGCAGGCCGATATGATTGCCGAGCTCGTCCCCGAGGCGAGAAAGGTGGGGCTTTTGTACTGTTCGTCCGAGGCCAACTCGCGTTACCAGGTTGAGGAGGTCAAGCGCTGCCTTGAAGAGCGGAACGAGGGGTATGAGTGTACGCTTTACGCCTTCTCCGACTCTAACGACATAAGCGCCGTCGTTCAGCAGATGGCGGCACAAAGCGAAGTTGTGTATGTGCCCACCGACAACACGGTGGCTTCAAACACCCAGCTTATAGACAGCATCTGCCGCCCCGCAGGCATACCCGTAATCGCGGGCGAAGAGGGCATTTGCAGCGGCTGCGGAATAGCCACGCTTTCTATAAGCTACGAAAATCTGGGCAGGATAACGGCGGGCATTGCGGCGCGCATACTGCTCGGCGGCGAATACGTGGGCGACATTCCGATAGCTTACGACGAAGCGCCCGTAAGAAAATACAACGCAGAAATATGCGAAGAATTGGGAATTGAAATTCCCGACGGCTACGAGCCGATTTCCGCATAGGAGAAGGAGGGAAAATTTTATGTTTTTCAATGCGCTACCGGGCGCTATATCGCTCGGCCTCATCTGGGGTCTGATGGCGATAGGCGTGTTCATAACTTATAAGGTGCTCGACTTTGCCGACCTCACCGTCGACGGCTCGATATGCACGGGCGGCGCGGTGTGCGCCGTACTTATGGCGGCGGGCGTAAACGCGTGGGCGGCGATAATCGTGGCGCTGATTGCGGGCGCGCTCGCGGGGCTTGTTACGGGCATATTCCACACCCTTCTGGGCATACCCGCCATACTTTCGGGCATACTCACCCAGCTTATACTCTGGTCTGTAAACCTCAAAATAATGGGCCAGGCCAATACGGTGGTGGATACGCGCGGCAGCTACGTTATAGTAACCCAGCTCGAAGCGGGCTGGACTATACTGATAATGTTCGGCTTCCTCGCAGTGATAATAGGCCTGCTCTATTGGTTCTTCGGCACGGAAATAGGCTGCGGCATACGCGCTACGGGCAACAACCCCAATATGAGCCGCGCGCAGGGCATAAACGTCAGCCTGAACAAGATAATAGGCCTTATGATATCCAACGCCCTCGTCGCTCTCGCGGGTGCGCTGCTTGCGCAGTATCAGGGCTTCGCCGATATAAATATGGGGCGCGGCGCGATAGTAATAGGCCTTGCCGCCGTCATAATAGGCGAGGCCATAGTCACCCGCATTTCGCGCAACTTTGCCGTTCAGCTCTCGGGCGTGCTGCTCGGCGGCATAATTTATTATATAGTATATCAGTTCGTCATCTGGCTGGAACTTGATACCGAATATCTCAAAATGTTCTCTGCGATAGTGGTGGCAATCTTCCTCGCCATACCGTATTGGAAGAAGAAGTATTTCCACAAGTTCGCAAGATTTTCGCGCAAAAACAAAAAGCCGCCCCAGGGCGGCGTAAAAGAGCCGCAGACCGAACAAGGGGGTGAGGGCAATGTCTGAAAAAGTGATTCTGGAACTCAAAGGCATATGCAAGACCTTCAACCGCGGCTCCGTCAACGAAAAGGTTGCGCTGAGGGACTTCAACCTCTCGGTAAACGAAGGAGATTTTATAACGGTAATCGGCGGCAACGGCGCGGGCAAATCTACGCTTATGAACGTAATCTGCGGCACCTTTCCCGTGGACGAGGGCAGCATAATTCTTGGCGGGAAGGATGTGACCCGCCTGCCTGAATACAGGCGCGCAAAATATCTGGGCAGGGTGTTCCAGGACCCGATGATGGGCACTTCGCCCAATATGGAGATACAAGAAAATCTGGCGCTCGCCTACCGCCGCGGCAAGCTGCGCTCGCTTATGCCCGGCATACGCCGCAGCGAAAAGCAGTTCTACCGCGAACAGCTCTCCCGCCTCGGGCTGGGGCTGGAAGACAGAATGACGGCAAAGGTCGGCCTTCTTTCGGGCGGGCAGAGGCAGTCGCTCACCCTTCTTATGGCAACGTTGAAGAGGCCCGAGCTGCTGCTTTTGGACGAACACACCGCCGCGCTCGACCCCAAGACGGCGGCAAAGGTGCTTGCCTTCACCGAAGAGATTGCGGCTGAAAATAACCTGACGACCGTAATGATAACGCACAATATGATGGACGCCATACGCTGCGGCAACAGGCTGATTATGATGCAGGAGGGCAGGGTGATATACGACGTCTGCGGAGAGGAAAAGAGTGCGCTCTCTGTAAAGGACCTTCTGGAAAGATTCCGTGAATCGGGCGGCGAGGTCAACGACAGAATGGTGCTCGGGTAAGATAAATTTTAATCCGGCAAAAAAATCGGTGCGCGGCGGGCAAAATTTGCCCGCCGCGCACTTCAATGTATTGCGTTTTTGACTCGTCCTGCATAAATTTACTGCAAAAATTAACTTTTATTGGCCGATTTTGCCGCTTTGCCGATTGATTTTGCCAAGTTGCGGTGATATAATATGTGAGAAATTAAAAATTTTAAGGAGCTTTTTCATATGGCAGAGAAGAAGAGCAAAGGGCAGGAACGTTACGACGAACTTGCCTATGAAAAGAAGAACTATTTCGAGGTTGCCTCCGAAGAGGAGCGCGCGCAGATGTTCGCCTATGCCGAAGGTTACAAGGCCTTCCTCGACGAGGCCAAGACCGAGCGCGAGGCCTGCGCCGCGGCCGTCAGAATGGCACGGGAGGCGGGCTTCACCGAATTCAAATTCGGCGACAAGCTCTCCGCGGGCGATAAAAAGTACTTCGTAAACCGCGGCAAGAGCGTGGTGGTGTTCCGCGTGGGAAGCGAAAACCTCGAAGAGGACGGCCTGCGCATAATCGCTTCGCACATCGACGCGCCCAGGGTAGATATAAAGCAGAATCCGCTGTATGAGGAGGCGGGTATGTGCTTTTTGAAGACGCACTACTATGGCGGAATCAAGAAGTACCAGTGGACGACCATACCCCTCGCCCTGCACGGCGTGGTTATGCTCAAAGACGGCAGAAAGGTAGAGCTTAACGTCGGCGAAAAGGCGGACGACCCCGTATTCTATATCGACGACCTTCTGCCCCACCTCGGCGGCGAACAGATGGCAAAGGGCGGCGCAAAGGTGATAGAGGGCGAACAGCTCAACGTTGTTGTCGGCGCAATGCCATATGCGGACGAGGACGTCAAGAATAAGTTCAAGCTCACCGTGCTCAACTACCTCAACAGGGAGTACGGTATGTGCGAAGAGGACTTCCTCTCGGCAGAAATATCCGCCGTTCCCGCATTCTCCGCGCGCGACGTCGGCTTCGACCGCGCCCTCATCGGCGCTTACGGCCACGACGACAGGGTGTGCGCATACCCCGCACTCACCGCCGTTTTGAACAGCGAAAGCAAACACACCGTGCTTGCAATGCTCGTCGACAAGGAAGAGATAGGCAGCGAGGGCAACACGGGTATGCAGTGCAAGATTTACGAGGACCTTATGGAGGAAATCTCCGTCGCTATGGGCGCCTCCTTCCGCAAGGTCAGGTATGCCTCCAAATGCCTTTCTTCCGACGTAACCGCCGCATACGACCCCAACTTCGCAAGCGTATACGAGCGTATGAATTCGGCAATGCTCTCGTGCGGAACCTGTATGAGCAAGTTTACGGGCGCGCGCGGCAAGAGCGGCTCTAACGACGCCAACGCCGAATTCGTGGGCGAAGTGCGCGCGATGTTCGCAAAGGACGGCGTGGTATGGCAGACCGCCGAGCTCGGCAAAGTGGACGCGGGCGGCGGCGGGACGGTTGCCAAGTACCTTGCCAACCTCAATATAGATACCGTCGATATCGGCGTGCCCGTAATCTCTATGCACGCGCCGTGGGAGCTCATCTCCAAGGCTGACTTATACAGCAACTACAAGGCATTCCTCGCCTTCTTGAAGTAAGGCGCGCACCGCCTGCCTTGTTCAGAAGGCGGCTTTTCAAAAGCATCGGGCGGGCAATTTTTGCCCGCCTTTTTTATAATCTGTATTCAGAAAAAATAATTTTGTTCAGCCGCGGCACTTCCCTTCAAAATAAAAAATTTCTGCATTTTTCGGGCATTTTTGTGCAGTTTATGCTTCGAATCTTACATTTTATGTCATTTGTATTGCACAGTCACACTTCGCGTGATAGAATTTACGCAGATTCACGATAAGTTTAATCTTGCGTTTGATTAAGGCGCCCCGGGCAGAATTTTTGAAAGACAGGGACATTGGCCGCGGCTTGAAAACGCGGTGGTTTTTATGAAACTGATAAGTTTTGTCGTACCCTGCTACAACTCGCAGGCGTATATGAAAAATTGTATCGACAGCCTGCTTGCGGGCGGCGACGATGTGGAAATTATTATAGTCAACGACGGCTCTACCGATGTTACGCTTAAAATAGCCAAGACTTACAGGGCAAACTTTCCGAACATCGTAAAGGTGATAGATAAGCCCAACGGCGGACACGGCTCGGGCATAAACTACGGTCTTAAAGAGGCGGAAGGGTTGTATTTCAAGGTCGTCGATTCCGACGACTGGCTGGATACAGACGCGCTCGCAAAGCTGATTGCCACAATTAAATCGCACATATCTGCGGGGCAATTGCCCGATTTATACATAACTAACTTCGTGTACGACAAGCCTTCCGTGGGCGATATGTTCGTTTCGCACTATCGCGGCAAGATGCCTCAGGGCAGAATTTTCGGTTGGGACGAGGTAAAAAAGTTCAGATATTCCAAGATGATGCTGATGCACGCGCTTATGTACAAGCGCGAACAGCTTGTAAAAAGCGGCACGGTGCTTCCCGAACACACCTTTTACGTGGATAACCTGTTTGCTTACAAGCCTCTGCCGTATATGAACACGCTGTATTATCTCGACGTAGACCTGTATCACTACTTTATCGGGCGCGAAGACCAGTCGGTAAGTATGAAAAACATAGTAAAGCGCTATGCCCAGCAGCAGACTGTTATGCGCGAGATGACCGACGCCTATACCTGGAACGAGATAAAGTATATGGTGCGCGGGTTGAAGCGCTATATGTGGCATAACTTAGAGGTAATACTCATAAACACCGTGTTTTTCACCTGCGCAGAATATTCAAAGGAGCGCAAAGCGGCGTTAAAGGCGCTGTGGAAGCACATAAAGGAGCGCGACGGCGCGCTTTACAGAAGGCTGAGGTATTTTTCTTACGCGTCATTTTTCTACCTTATGCCGTGGAAGTTGCGCGGGTTTGTTATGACGAAGGGTTACCTGTATCTGTGCAGGAAGATTAAGCTGGGCTGAAAATCAGAACTTCGGAAAAATAAATCAAATGCGTAAAAGTGCGGGCCGCCGCCCTGCCTGAAAGGTATTGCGGCAGCCGCTTGCATATATATTTACCAACTACGTTCACTCTTATTTGATTTATTTTATTTTTCTCCTTATACTTGCAGCGGCGGAAAGAGTTTTCTTTCCGC
>UMIY01028631.1_pt1 | contig 26582 bp, 20 predicted proteins | sample 1965921 | NCBI WGS metagenome assembly UMIY01 (sample SAMEA4836134, study PRJEB28245) | human gut metagenome | biome: gut microbiome; material: fecal sample | place: Denmark | collected 2008
CTGGTTTCGAAAGACCCGCTATTATATTAAATAGCGTAGTCTTTCCAGAGCCAGAAACTCCAACAAGAGAGACTAGCTCTCCCTTATTTAATTTAATGTTTATATCCTTTAAGACAAGTTTGTCTCCAAAGGATTTATCAACATCAGTAACTTTTAAAATTTCTAACTTGTCACTCATTTTAATTTTTCTGGATTTACAAAATCATTAGTGAAACCAAAGTCCTTTGGAATTTCTTTGTCAATTAGTTTGTTTTCCCATAACCAAGCGTAGAAATCATTCCATCTTTCTGGATTAATTTCGCCAAAGTAATTTGCATCATCTTTGTATTTGTCAGCAATATATTCCATTGCCTTTATTGTGTAATCTTTATCAAGTTCTGGATTTAATTTAACTAGAATTTCTGCAGCTTCTTTAGGATTTTCTGCGGCATATTCATAGCCTTTAGAGAAGGCGCGCATAAATCTCTTTGCCACATCTTCCTTGTTCTTTAAGAAGTCATTATTTGCAATTAAAATTGGTGTGTAGTAATCAAAAATTGGGTTTATGTCTTTGAAAGCAAAATAATTAATTGGCACATTTTCCATTCCAGCTCTTACGCCATCTACTGGGTAGAAAATCCAAACTGTGTCAATGTCCTTTCCTTGGATTGCTGCAATATTATTTGTAACATCGCCAGGAACTAAATTGACTTTAGAGAAATCTCCACCATCATCTTCTACAACTTGCTTTAAAATTGCTTGTTCAATTGGAAGTCCCCAAGTTGAATGATTGTGATTTTCCATATCCTTAGGTCTTTCAATATTTTTGTCTTTTGCAGAAAAAATACCTGAAGTGTTGTGATTTATTATTGCAGCAAGAGCAGTAACTGGAAGTGGTTCATCACTTGCAAAAGCTGGTGCAATTGTGTCTTGGAAAGATACTCCAAAGTCAGCCTTTCCTGATGCAACAAGAGCTTCAACTCCATTTGCCGGTGGTTGGTTTACTTCAACTTCAATGCCTTCATCTGCAAAAAATCCCTTGTCCATTGCAACATAAAGTCCTGCATGATTTACATTTGGGTCCCAATCAAGCAAAAAGCTAACTTTTTCTGTTGGAAGGTCTTTTTTTTCTTCAACTTTTTTATTTTCTGTTTTGCCACAAGCTGTAAGCATAAGACCTGCCAATAATAAAACTGATAATTTCTTTAAATTTTTCATTTTTCCTCCATCCACGGCATCATCTTTTTTTGTAAAAAGCCAACTAACTTCATCAATAAAAGAGAAATTGCCGAAATTAAAAATATAACTGCAAACATCTTATCAAAGGAGTAATTTTTTTGAACTCTAATCATATATACTCCCAAACCTTTGTAACCACCTAGCCACTCTGCAATAACTGCTCCTACAACTGAATAGGAAACTGCTATTTTAAAAGCAGAGAAAAAATTCCCTAAACTTTCTGGCAGCTTAATGTATCTATAAATTTCCGCCTTTCCAGCACCCATTGCCTTTAATAATTTTATCTTGTCTTGGTCCACCTGCTTAAAGGCCTCAAGAAGAGAAACAGCAACTGGGAAAAATGTGACAATTACAATAAGTGCAATTTTGGGTGCTATACCATAGCCCATCCACAAGACTAATAAAGGTGCTATTGCAACTGTTGGCACAGTCTGTGTCAAAACTAAAATCGGATAAAGTGCAGAATAAATAGTGGCTGATAAATCCATTAAAAGTGCTGCAATAAAACCTAGGCTCACGCCAACAAATAAACCTAAAAAGGCTTCTGTAAGTGTCGTGCCTAAGTGCGATAAAATTGTAGGAAAATCTGTCACAAAGGCTTTAATTACATCAAAGGGCTTGGGCAGTAAATATGGTCCCACAATCCCTCTAGTAGTTACAAAATGCCAAATAACTAAAATGACTATTATCAAAGAAGCTGCTGAGATATTATCCTTGATACTTGCCTGTCTTTTCTTCAATTGTCAAAATCCCCTTTTCAGAATAAAAAGTCTTGGAATAACAAGCAACTTGTTGTGAAATTTCTCCTGCTATCTTCACGCAATTTTTTAAAATTTCAAAGGCTTTGTCAAAGTCATCTAATTCTATAACTGTTTCAAAGGGCGTAACAACATAATTTACCTTTTGACTTATAATATATTCAATTACCTTATCTACAACTGCAACTACAGATTCTGTTGTGCCTTCTTTAGTTGTAGGAAGAATTTGTATCGCTATTGATATTTTCATAATAACCTCCTCAAATAAATTTGCAAAAATAAATTTTTGCATAAAAAAAGTCCCCAAAGGGAGACATACTTTTCCCGAGACAGCATTACCTGTCCTGGTCCAAAGGGTTTAAGGATAAACCTAATCTCAGCAAAAGCTCCCCTGATACTTTTATTATAGTCATAAGAATTTTTTATTACAAGGGCAAGTTAAAAGAAAAAAGTAGACTCTCGCCTACTTTTAATCTTTATTCTAATCTGCCACCCTTGGTGTAGAGGTTATAATAATAGCCCTTCTTTTCCATTAGCTCTTTGTGACTTCCTCTCTCAACAATACCGTCTCTTGTCATTACAATAATTAAATCTGAATTTTGAACTGTTGTAAGTCTGTGGGCAATAGTTATAGTAGTCCTTCCCTTTGAAAGCTTTTCTATGGAATCTTGGACCACAATTTCACTTTTGTTGTCAAGAGCAGAAGTTGCTTCGTCTAAAATTAAAATTGGTGGATTTTTTAAAAAGACTCTTGCAATGGAAATTCTCTGTTTTTGTCCACCAGATAATTTTACTCCACGCTCTCCAACATAAGTGTCAAAACCATCAGGCAAATTTTTTATAAATTCATAGGCTCCAGCAAGTTTTGCCGCCTCAATAATTTCTCTGTCACTTGCATCACTTTTTCCGTAGCCAATATTGTCTCTAACTGTACCGGAAAATAAATAAACATCCTGTTGTACAATTCCAATATTTTCTCTCAAGGATTTTATTTTTATGTCCCTAACATCAATTCCATCAACTGTGACAGATCCACTATTAACATCATAAAATCTTGGAATGAGATTGCAAATTGTAGTCTTTCCTGCACCGCTTGGCCCAACTATGGCAAGTTTTTCGCCCTGAGTGATGTCAACAGAAAAATTATCCAAAACCTTGCCCTCTCCCTTTCCATAAGAAAAGTCCACATGATTAAAGGAAATCTCTCCCTTAACATTTTTAATCTCAATAGCATCTTCCTTGTCCAAAATGTCAGATTCAATGGACATAATCTCTGCGAATCTTTCAATGCCTGTCATTCCCTTTTGGAACTGTTCAGTAAATTCAATAATTCTTCTAACAGTTGCTATAAGTGATTGGATAAACATTACATAGACAATTAAGTCTTCTGGACCAATTTCTCTCTTCATTAGGAAGTAGCCACCACTTGCAATTAAAATCAAATACATTAGTCCATCAAAAATTCTATTGACTGTATTAAATCCAGCCATTGATTTATAAAATCTTTTTTTAATTCCTAAAAACTTATTGTTTTCATAAGTGAATTTTTCATTTTCTACATCTTCATTGGCAAAGGACTTTACAACTTTTATGCCAAGAAGAGAATCTTCAATAGCTGAATTTAAGTTCCCAATGTGAACTCTTTGCTCCTTTTGTGCCCTTCGCATTTTATTTCTAAAGTGACCAGAAAAATATATCATAAGTGGAATCATAATATAAATTAAAAGAGTCATCTTCACATTAATTGTAAGAAGAATAATTAAGGAAATAATTATTTTTATTGCACCAATAAAATATTCTTCGGGACAGTGGTGGGCAAACTCTGTTATGTCAAAGAGGTCGTTTGTAATCCTTGACATAATGACGCCAACCTTTGTCTCATTGTAAAAGGTGTCAGAAAGAGATTGGAGATGAGCATATAGGTCTCTTCTCATATCTGTCTCTATGCGAGCACCCATTATGTGACCAATACTTGTCATAAAATATTGAGCCACTACTTCTACTGTCTTTATTCCTATATAAATTAGTGAGAGTTTTAAGGTAAATTCAGAAGTAATTAAAGCTATGTCCTCCATTCCCCTGCTTGTAAGTGCACGAAGAAGAAGTGGCAAAATCATTTCACTTGCAGTAGTAAGCCCTGCACAAAATAAATCTAAGAAAAGTGTAAATCTGTATTTATTAAAATAGGGCAGAACTTTTTTTATCAAATTTCTATTTTTCATTTTTCCTCCCTTAATCATTTTTATAAGAATAATAATAACACATAATTACCTTTCTTTAAAACCGCAGAAATCTACCTTACTTGACATAAAAATTTAAACAAATTATAATTTTATAAGACTTATAAAGGAGATTTTAAATGGAAAATAAAAGTAGCGCAGGCTCAAGAATTGCAAAATCCACTGTTGCCATAATTATCTTTTTATTAATTGGAAAAGTTTTTGGTTTTTTTAGAGAATCACTGACTGCTTCTGTCTTTGGGGCAGGAAAAGAAATGGATGCCTTTTCTCTGGCACAGGCTGCAACAGCAATGATTGCAGGTTTTGTAACACAAACAATAGCCACAACTTATATACCTTCTGCCCAAAAAGCAGAAAGCGATCATGGCCCAAGTAGAAAAAATTATTTCACAAATAACTTGTTAATGGTTACATCACTTGTGTCCTTTTTCCTAATAATTCTTGGAATTCTTTTTCCAAATCAAATTGCACTTTTAACTGCATCACAAGCTGAGCCAGAAACATATGCAATTGTAGTAAAATTAATACAAGTTGGCATGCCCGTAGTTTTATTTTCATCTTGGGTTGGAGTAATGGAAGGCTACTTGCAACATGGAGGTAAATTTGCAGCAACTGGTGCCATTGCCATTCCACTTAACTTAACCTATATAATATATCTTGCATTATTTTCTCGTCATGTAGGTATAATGGGTCTTACCATTGCCTCTGTCCTAGGAATACTTGCACAATTTTTATTTTTACTACCAAATGCAATGAAAATTGGTTATAGACCTAAATTTGTTGCAGACTTTAAAGATCAATATGTAAGAGAAGCAATCGTCCTTGCCATTCCAGTTTTTGTTTCTGTTTCAGTTAACGACATAAACACAATTGTAAATAGAAACCTTGCATCAGGTATGGGCGAAGGTGCAGCCTCAATTTTATACTACTCAAATAAAATGAACACAATGATTATTGGGATTTTCATAACTGCAATAACTGCCATAGTTTTCCCAATCCTTACAAAAACTTTGGGATCAGGAGATATGAAGCTTGGCAAAAAAGTTATGAATGCATCAATAAAGACAGTTATATTTATAACTGTTCCAGCAACTGTTGGGCTAATAATTTTGGCAAGACCAATAATAGAAATTGCCTTTGTACGTGGTTACTTTACACCAGCCGATGGTGTTGCTGCAACTTCAACCTTAAGATGCTACTCCCTATCCTTGATTTCAATTTCAGTAATAAATGTGCTAAATAGAATTTATTATTCCATTGAAGACACAAAGACGCCTTTCTATGTTGGCGTGACTAATGTGGCAATAAATGTAGGCTTAAACCTTTTGGTAGCAAGACACTATGGTACAAATGGACTTGCGGCATCAGTTTCTATTGCAACAACACTTGCACTTTTTATTTCCTTCATACTATTAAAAAGGAAAATTGGAAATCTTGGAACAAAGTCCTATATAAAGGCTTCAATAAAAACTTTTATGGCATCACTTGCCATGGGACTTGTGACTTTATCCTACTTCCCTTATGAAAAACTAATAATGTCCTTTACAAGTGGAAGAATCCAAACACTATTGAGACTAATACTCCTTATGCTAATAGTCTTTATAGCAGCTTGTGTCTACGTCCTCTGCCTTTACCACTTAGGTGTGCGTGAAGTTCGCGACATATCAAAAATTGTTAAAGATAAAATTGAAAATAGAAAATTAAAAAGTATAGAAAATTAATTATTTTGGCTCGAGAAATCGAGTCTTTTTTATTAAAACTTTTTTAAAATTTTTTTATAAATTTATCAAGTTAATGTATTTATTTTCTATTTAAGTGGTATAATATAACTTAATTGGAGGTGTTTATTATGGGTGGTTTAATAGTTGTTGCCATTATTGTAATCCTTTGCTTTATCATTTGGAAAAAGAATCAAGGCAAAAATACTCCTGCTGCGAAAAAGTCTATAGAAAATAGAGAAAAGCCAGCTGATGAAAAGCTACATAAGGAAGAAGATCTTAAAAACCTTGAAGATTCTGTAAAATCTTTTGAAGTAAGAGAAGAACAAAAATACGATGGTTCTAGGAAAAAGGATCGTGGCAAAAAGAGAAGAGAAAAGAGAAGGGCAGAAGCTGACGAGATAAAAGAAGCACCTGCTACAAAAATTGAAGATAAAAAAGTTGAAGCTAAAGCTGAAGTTAAAAAAGAAACTGTAAAACCAGTTGAAAAAGCTGAAGTTAAAACTGAAAAAGCTCCAGAAAAAATTGAAACAAAGGTTGAAAAGGTTGAACCAAAAATCGAAGAGGCTAAGGCAAAAGTTAATGGGCCTGTGAAAAAAGTTGAGCCAAAGGTTGAAAAAGTCGAAGCAAAGCCTAAAGTTAAAAAAGAAACTGTAAAACCAGTTGAAAAAGCTGAAGTTAAAATCGAAAAAACTCCAGAAAAAACTGAAGCTAAGGCTGAAAAGGTTGAACCAAAGATAGAAAAGGCTAAGGCAAAAGTTAATGAACCTGTGAAAAAAGTTGAGCCTAAAGTAGAAAATCTTGAAGCTAAGGCTGAAATTAAAAAAGAAACTGTAAAACCAGTTGAAAAAGCTGAAGTTAAAACTGAAAAAACTCCAGAAAAAATTGAAACAAAGGCTGAAAAGATTGAACCAAAAATCGAAGAAACTAAGGCAAAAGTTAATGAACCTGTGAAAAAAGTTGAGCCAAAGGTTGAAAAAGTTGAAGAAAAGCCTGAGGCTAAAGAAAAAATTGATAAGCCAGTGAAAAAATCACAACCACAAAAAATTATTTCTACTAACGAAAAATACAGCGACATTATAAAAGCCCTTAACGAAAATCCTTGGGATCTTACAAGCGAAAAGATAAACATCAAAGTAGAAGACCTTAAAACTAAAAAACCTTTAGATGAAAATTATTCACTTGAAGATCTTAAAAAATCACTTACAAGAGAAAACTTATCTGAATTTTTAAATATGGTAAAGACTAATCCAACAATCTTGAAGAGAAAAGACAATATGACTTACGAATTTACAGTTAAAAGTGCAGATGAAATCAAAAAAATTGCAGAGAGATATTCTCTAACTTCTTCTAATTTTGAAAAGGCAAGTTCTGTAATCACTGTTGACAAAGAAAACTTTAAGTTGTTAGAAGTCACAGATATTTTGACAGATGGCGAAAAGAGAATTTACTTTGAAACAAAATTTTAGTAATATATAAAAGTCATAGCGATATGGCTTTTATTTTTTTGCAAAAATATTTAAAGCAAAAAATTAAGGCTCAAAAAAATTTTAAATGTCTTAAAAATTTAACAAAAACTTTGAAATAATTTTACTTTTATAGATTAGAATAAGACTGAGGAGATTTTATGAATAACAAAGAAAAACTTGAAGAAATTATCGCCTTCTTAAGTGAGAACACGCGATTTGATGAAACAAAAAATTTCATACAACATGGCAACACTTCTGTCTACACTCATGTTATTTCTGTTGCAAAAAAATCCATTGAGATTGCAGAAAAATACAATTTGGATGTGGACATGGACTCCATGATAAGGGGTGCCCTTCTTCATGACTATTTTCTATACGATTGGCACGATGGCAAAAAGGAAAGGTGGATTCATGGCTTTACTCATCCCATGAAGGCTTATAAGAATGCTAAGAGTGAATTAAATCTCAATAGACTTGAGAGAGATATTATAATAAAGCACATGTTCCCCCTAACTATTATTCCCCCAAGGTATTTGGAATCTTGGATTGTAACTTGTGCTGACAAATATGTTTCTGCTGTGGAAACTGTTTCGTCAAGATTTGTGAAAGTAGGTTTTGAAAATTTATGAAAAATTCAGAATTATATCTAATATTTTTTATCTACTCCTTTATTGGCTGGTGCTGGGAGAGCTTCCCTTGCTCAACTATTGAGCTTGATAAAATGTATAACAGAGGATTTTTAATTGGACCAAGCTGTCCAATCTATGGTATTGGTGCAACAATATCTTACTTGATGCTTAAAAATTTTGAATCAAACTTTTATATTTTCCTTTATTCAGCATTTTTATCCTGCACAATTGAGTACATCATAGGTTATTTTTTGGAGAGATTTTTTCACAAAAAATGGTGGGACTACAGTGCCTATCCCTTCCAAATTAAAAGTAGAGTTTGCCTATATGGCTTATTAATTTTTGGCGTTGCCAATATAGTAATTGTCAAGTACCTAACACCTATTATGTTGCTCTTCTTCTCCGCTACAGATGACCATGTAATTGAAGTGACAGTTTCTATATTTTCCTTCCTATTTGCAGGAGATCTTATCTTGACGCTAAATCATTTGCTTGGACTTTCTCCTAAATTGGAAAAAATTTATTATGCCCTTGATGCAAAAAGTGAAAATTATTTTAACTACTTAAATGAATCAGAGAGAATTTCAAATCTAAAAGTAATGTCTGAATCAAAAAAGTTTAAGGTAAAATTTGAAAATTTTAATTCAAATCTAAAGGACAGAGAAGAAAATTTAAAAAGAATTAATTACACAAAAATAAAAGACCTCTTTAGTGATAATTTTTAATAATCACTTAGGTCTTTTTTTTTGCAAATTTTTATTATATAAAGTTTTTATCTTCTAACAGTGCCATCCATTGGCTCTATTGTTATCAAGTCTCCAGTATTTATTTTTTCTGTAATATCTTTTACGCCAACTATGGCAGTCTTGCCAAGAGAAATTGCCGCTACTGCTCCATTTGATGTGAAGCCTGCCTCTTCTGTTATAAATCCAGAGGATTTTTCCATGTAAGGAATCATCCTGCCGTCAGTTCCCATGCAAACTATGATGTCCTTGGTTTTAAAGTCTCTTTCTAAATCTTCAATTGTATTTGCAACTACGGCTCTTGCCTTCTTTTTCTTTTTGCCAATAGCTGTTCCTCTTCCCAAAATTTCTGATACTGTTTCAATTTTAAGAAGATTAGTTGAACCAGCAATTCCTGTAGGCACTCCTGCTGTTAAAACAACTAAGTCTCCTGATTTTAAGAAGCCCTTTGTGACAGCAACTTCCATTGATGCGTCAATTAAATTGTCTGTGTCCTTGAAGTTCAAAACTTTTACAGGAGAGATTCCCCAGACAAGACTAAGTTGATTTTTAACTTTTTCAAAGGGTGTGGATGCAACTATTGGAGTCTCTGGTCTAAATTTTGCAATGGCTCTTGAAGTGTTGCCCGAAGTTGTCGCTGTGATTATAGCCTGAGCACCAAGGTCTCTTGCAATTACGCAGGCACTTTTCCCTATGGAGTTTGTCATAGAATTTTCCACATCCCTAATTCGACTTTCCAAGATTTCATCGTGGTCAATAGTATTTTCTGTGTATTCCAAAATTTTTCTCATTGTAACAACTGACTCAATTGGATATTTGCCGCTTGCAGTTTCTCCTGAAAGCATAACAGCACTTGTCCCGTCAAGGACTGCATTGGCAACATCATTTGTCTCTGCACGAGTTGGCCTTGGATTTCTAATCATGGAGTCAAGCATTTGCGTTGCAGTGATTACACTTTTGCCAACTATGTTACATTTTTTTATAATTTCCTTTTGCACTATTGGAACAGCCTCTGTCTCGATTTCAACGCCCAAATCTCCTCTGGCAACCATTATCCCATCAGAAACTTCTATTATCTCGTCAATTAATTCTACTGCCTTTTGGGATTCAATCTTGGAAATAATTTTTGTAGTGTAATCCCTTTCTTCTTCAAGAACTTTTCTTATGGCGAGGACATCTTCTCTAGACCTTACAAAGGATGCCGCTATAAAATCAATATCTTCCTTCACTCCAAATTTTATATCAAGAATGTCTCTTTCAGTTAGGGCTGGAAGATTTAAGTTTGCGCCAGGCACATTTACTCCCTTGTGAGATGAAATTGCACCAGAATTTTCTACTTCTGTAACTATATCTTCTCCACGAATTTCTTTCACAAGAAGCTCCACAAGTCCATCATCAATTAAAATTTTGTCGCCCTCTTTTACATCCTTGTAGAGTTCCTTATAGGATATGCTAGAAATTTTTTCATTTCCAAGTAAATCCTTGTTAGTTAAAATAAATTTCTCGCCACTTTGAAGAACCACTTCTCCATTAACTTCTCCAAGTCTAATTTCTGGTCCCTTGGTGTCAAGCATTATGCCAATGGGAAGGTCCATTTTCTTTCTTAATTTTTTTATCCTATCAATTTTTATCTTGTGTTCCTCGTGACTTCCATGAGAAAAATTTAGTCTAGCAAGATTTACTCCTTCTGTGAATAATTGTCGTAACACTTCTTCACTTTCACTTGCAGGGCCAATTGTAGCAACTATTTTTGTCTTTTTCATAAAACACCTCATATTGAAACAGTTTTTAGTATATCTAATAAATCTTTTCTAAAAACTTTTTTTACTTCAAAAATTTCGTCAAAGCTCATGGTCATTGCTTTTCCATCTTTAAATCCAAGGGCTAAAGAATTTCCTTTTTTTGCTTCTTTTACTGCCAAGTAGCCAAGCTCTGATGCCAAAATTCTGTCAAAAATGCTTGGTGCTCCTCCCCTTTGGATGTATCCAAGAACAGTAACCTTTGTGTCAATTCCAGTTAAGTTTTCAAATTTCTCTGCAAAGTCAAAGGCAGAGCCACAACCTTCAGCCATAATAATTATATGATGTCTCTTGCCTCTGTTTTTTCCCATGATTGCCTTCTCAGCTATTTCATTTATATCCATGGGAATTTCTGGCACTATAATGGACTCTGCTCCAGATGAAACTCCAGAGTAAAGAGCAATGTCGCCGCATTCTCTTCCCATTACTTCAACTATATTTGCCCTACCATGTGATTCCGTTGTATCTCTAATATGACTTATTGCCTCAGTAACAGTTTCAACTGCTGTCATAAATCCAATAGTAAAATCTGTGTAGGCAAGGTCATTGTCTATGGAACAAGGAATGCCAATAACATTTATGCCTCTATCCATAAGCATTTTTGCTCCTCTAAGACTGCCATCGCCTCCAAGGACAATTAGGGCATCAATTTCAAAAATTTTTAGTGAAGAAATTGCCTTCTCTAAGCCCTCTTCTGTCATAAATCTTTCAGACCTTGAAGTAGATAAAATTGTTCCTCCTCTTTGTATTATATCGGCAACAGAAGACTGAACTAATTTTTCAAACTTAGCATCAATTAAGCCTTCGTAACCTCCACTTATGCCAAAAACTTCTATTCCTTCGTATATACAAGTCCTAGTCACTGCTCTTATTGTGGCATTCATGCCTGGAGCATCGCCGCCACTTGTTAAAATTGCAATTCTCATAAACACCTACTTTAAAATAATTTTATCTCTACTCTTTGTAAACACTGCTAATTTATCTTGAATTTCTGTAAAAGATTTTTCATCAATCCACAAATTTGATTCAGTCCCAAAGGCCCTCCTCGTCTCTTCTTCAAAAAATATTACAGGAGTGCTACCTTCATATTCTCTTAAAATATTTTTCATTTCGCCAAGTTTTTCATTTTTCATAGAATCAATGGAAATGTATAATTTATTTTTTGTGGGCATCTTAATCTTTGAAATAGCATCCACTAAAATTTTTGGTTCTTCAACTTCTGACTCTTGAAAATGTCCTTCTATAAAGACCACATTTTCATCTTCAATTAAATCCTTGTACTTTGAAAATACATTTGGAAAAATAACAAGCTCAATTGTGCCAAAAAGATCTTCTAGGGCTGCAAAAGCCATCATCTTGTTGTTCTTTGTAATCATAGTTTTTTTTGCCTTTAAAATTCCCCCGACTTTTACCCTACTATTTCTCAAGAGATTTTCTCTATACTTCTCAAAAATTTGGTTAGTATTAATATTTGTAGACTTCTCAATTAATTCTCTATAAGGGTCAAGGGGATGACCAGATATATACATGCCAATTACTTCTTTTTCCATGTCAAGCTTGTCCTTTTGCCTAAAGTCTCTTAGTTCAGGCAAATCTTCATGAAAGGATGTCTCTTCGAAAAGAGAAAATTGTCCAAGGACATTATTCTTTGCAGTATTAGATGAAGATGAGAGGACTGACTCATAAATGGCAAGGTACTGTGCCCTATTGCCCTCAAAATCGTCCATAGCTCCACACCTTATTAGAGACTCAAGAGCCCTCTTATTTAAGACAGACTTGTCAATTGCATTAATCCTATCTACAAAGTCCTTTAATGACTTATACTTACCCTTTTCTCTTGCCCTTACAATTACATCTATTAAGTTGTCGCCAACATTTTTTACTGCCTTTAGTCCAAAACGAATTTTATCTCCTTCAACTGTAAAGTTTTTAAAGGAATAATTTATATTTGGTGGCAAAATTTCTATGCCAAGTCTCTTTATCTCTTCGATGTATAGACTTACCTGTTTGATGTCATTGGTGTAAGTGGAAATTTGTGCCGCCATAAATTCTCTTGGATAATAATATTTTAGCCAAGCAGTCCTGTAGGCAACTACTGAATAGGCAACTGAGTGAGACTTGTTAAAGGCGTAGTCGGCAAAATCTATAATCAAATCATAAATTTCGTTGGCAGCTTTTTCGTCAACTCCATTGGCAATTGCCCCGCAAACTCCTTCAGCTGCATTGCCATAGATAAAGTTCTTCCTTTCCTCTTCCATGACCTTCATCTTCTTCTTGGAGATGGCACGTCTTACTATGTCGGCTCTGCCAAGAGAGTAGCCACCAATTTGTTGAACGATTTGCATTACCTGTTCTTGATAGACAATACAGCCATAAGTAGACTTTAGGATTGGCTCAAGCTTTGGATGAAGGTAAGAAATTTTACTCTTGTCATGCTTTGATGATACAAATTTTGGAATTTGCTTCATTGGTCCTGGTCTAAAGAGGGCATTGGCTGCAACTAAATCTAAAAATTCGTCTGGCTTTAACTCTTTCAAAAAGGCTCTCATGCCAGAGGATTCAAATTGAAATACTCCAAGAGTTTCTGATTTTGCAAACATCTTTAAGACATCTGGGTCATTGTAGTCAAACTTTTCAAAGGAAATAGTCTTGCCCTCATTTTCTCTTATTAAATTTATTGCATCTCGAATGACAGTTAAAGTTCTAAGTCCCAAGAAGTCCATCTTTAGTAGACCAAGCTCTTCAAGTTCAATCATATTAAACTGCGTTGCAATTATCTTGTCGTTACGAGTTAGGGGCACATACTCTGTCAGCTCATCTTTTGAAATCACAACACCTGCTGCATGAGTTGACGTGTGCCTTGGAAGACCTTCCAGCTTTAATGCCATATCAATTAATAATCTTGAGTCCTCTTCAGAGTCATAAATCCCCTTAAAAGTTTCAGAAATTTCCAGAGCTTTTTCAATAGTCATGTTGAGTACCTGTGGAACTTGCTTTGCAATGTAGTCCACCTTGGCATAGGACATATCAAGGGCTCTACCCACATCTCTTATGGCATTTCTCGCCGCCATTGTTCCAAAGGTTGCTATTTGTGCAACATGGGAGTCGCCATACTTTCTGTTGACATATTCAATAACTTCTTCACGCCTTTCATAGCAGAAGTCGATGTCAATATCAGGCATGGAAACTCTCTCTGGATTTAAAAATCTTTCGAATAGGAGGTCAAACTTTAGGGGGTCAACATCTGTTATGCCAAGGCAAAAAGAAATTACGCTACCAGCAGCTGAACCTCTACCCGGTCCAACTTGTATTTCGTGTTTTCTCGCATACCTAATAAAGTCCCAAACTATTAAAAAATAATCCACGAAGCCCATATTTTTTATGGTATTAAATTCAAAATCAAATCTTTCTTTTATCTCATCAGTTACATTTTCATAGCGAGCATACATTCCATCAGTAGCAAGTTTTTTTAAATAGTCCTCGTGAGTGTATCCCTCTGGCACAGTAAATTCAGGCAAATGTTGCTCATGAAACTTTATATCAACATTGCATCTCTTAGCAATTTTAACAGTATTCTCTAGAGCATCTTTATTTTCTGGAAAAATTGCCGCCATCTCATCTGGAGATTTCAAATAAAATTCATCTGATGGGAACTTCATCCTATTTTCTTCGTTAATAGTTTTGCCCGTTTGAATACACAAGAGGACATCGTGACTCTTCGCATCATCCTTGTTTAAGTAATGAACATCATTTGATGCTATAAGTGGAAGCTTCAAGTCCTCTGATAATTTTACAAGTTCACGATTTACACGAGCTTGTTCTGGCATACCGTGGTCTTGAAGCTCCAAGAAAAAATTATTTTCGCCAAAAATTTCTCTATATTCAAGGGCAGCAGATCTTGCAGCTTCTAAGTCTCTATCTAAAATAAATCTCTGCACTTCGCCTCCAAGGCAAGCTGATGTGGCAATTACTCCCTTAGCATATTTTTTTAAAACATCCTTATCAACTCTTGGCTTGTAATAATATCCCTCAACAAAACCTAGAGAGACTATTTTCATAATATTTTTGAAGCCTTCATTGTTCTCCGCCAAGAGAATTAAATGAAACCTCTTGTTGGTCTTGTCCTTTATGGTCATGTCCTTCTCAGATACATAAACTTCGCAGCCCAAAATTGCTTTAATGCCTTCATCTTTGCAGGCTTTGTAAAAGGCAATAGCACCATACATATTGCCATGGTCTGTTAGGGCAACTGCATCCATGCCAAGTTCTTTAACTCTTTTTGGCAAAATATTTATTCTAGTTGAGCCGTCTAAAAGAGAATACTCGCTGTGAAGATGCAAATGCACAAAATTATTCATAGAATCATCCTTTAATCTATATCTAAATCTTTTTTTAATCTTGAAAATTTTTTAATCCTTAAAAACTTTTCATTTCACAAGACAATTTCTTTTGGAAATTTTTTATAACTTATAAACAAATCTTAACTATATTTTATCAAAGCAAGGAAACAAATAAAAGGACATGAAAAAAGAGTTTCGTAAAAAGCGAAACTCTTAAAAAAGTACCATTAAAGATTTATAAATTCTTTTTCAACTATGTAAGACAGTCTTGCAACAGCTTCTTCTTCATCGGCGCCTTCAGCTTCAATAACTATCTCTTCTCCAGAAAAAGCACCAAGAGACATTATCCCAATAATGCTCTTGCCATTGACTTTATCATCATGAGCCTCTAAATTAATGTCAGATGCAAACTTATTTGCTTCTCTGACAAAAAGTGCAGCAGCTCTTGCATGAAGTCCGTCGCTATTATTAAGTACAACTTTTTTACTTGTCATTTCATACACCCCTCAACTTGTTTGCAATATTCCTAAGTTTTTTAAATCTATAATTAACAGTGGACTTTGAGACTTTAGGCTCTAATGAATTTGCAATGTCATTTAAACTCATAGACCTATTATTAAGTCTTAAAATCGCAATAGCTTTAAGTTCCTCGTCTAAATTCTTTATACCAATTTCTCTATCAATTAACTTAATGTCTTCAACTTGGTCATAAGAAGACTTCACAGTTTTGTTTAAATTTGCAGTTTCACAATTTACAATTCTGTTGACATTGTTTCTCATTTCTTTTATAACTCTAATATTTTCATACTTCAAAACGGAGTTATAAGCACCAATGAGAGATAGAAAATCTGAAATTTTTTCCGAGTCCTTAATGTAGACTATGTACTTTTCCTTTCTCATAATAATCTTAGAATTAAATCCAAATTCATTAATTACATCCATAAGAAAATATGCGTTGGATTCGTTTTCAGAGACAAATTCCAAATGATATCCCTTATTTGGGTTTGTAATCGAACCTGAACCCATAAAGGCACCGCGTATATATGCCTTTTTCTCATTCACAGTTTTTATGAGATCAGTGGGCACATAATTTATCATAAATACGCTTGCACCCTTTATATATTTTAACTCATCAAGTAACAACCTGCAAGACTCATCTTGAGATATATAGATAATAAATACATTTTTTTTAAGTTGAGTTGACCTTACATTTTTTACTTCAACATCAAATCCAAAGGATCTTCTCAAAAAAGTAAAAATTCTTCTCGCCACAGGGGCATTTTCCGTGATATATTCCATGGAAATTTTATTATTTTTAAAGTTTAAAACTCCACACATAGGAGTGATGCCCGCAAGTTCAGATAGAATAATTTCATAATTATCAACTTTTATCTTTGCGACCTCATCCTTAACTTCAGATGAAAAACTCATGACTCCACCTCACTACTGAAATCCTTTTACCCTATTATAACAGATTTGAAAATTTATATTTACCTATAATTCCTTTATTAAAGTTTTTTAACTAATTTACATAATTTTAATAAAATAAAAAACCTGTTTGAGACTAAATTAATTTAACATTAATCTCAAGTCAGGTTTTAAATTATAAATTAAAATTCAAAAAATTTCAAATCTTATTTAGTTTTGTTTTCTGCTTTTGCATTTGCCTTAGCATTAGCTTCTTTGTTAGCAGTTTTGTTTTCAGCCTTTGCATTAGCTTTTACATTTGCAGCTTCATCTTCTTTTGCTATTTTTCCAAAGTTTTTGTATTCATCTGGAAGTTCAACTTCCTTTGAAGTGTCAACAAAAGATTTAATTTTTGCATCTTTCTTAACCTTGTCGATATATTCTTTAAATTTATCTTGTTGAAGAGTTGCCTTTATTTGGTCTTTAACTGCATCAAATTCAAGAGGAGTTTTTTCGTCAAGTTTGATAATGTGGTAACCAAATTGAGTTTGAATTGGTTCAGAGATATCTCCTGCCTTCATCTTTGCAACTTGTTCATCGAAAGCTTGTACCATTTGACCATTTGTAAATTCGCCAAGAGAACCACCATTTTGAGCACTTCCTGTGTCCTTAGAGTTTTCTTTTGCAACCTTAGCAAAATCTTCGCCCTTTAAAATTTGTTTTCTTAGCACATTTGCTTCTTTCAAATCATCTACTAAAATGTGAGATGCCTTAGCCTTGTAGAATTTGTCCTTGTTGTCTTCATAATATTTTTTAACTTCTTCTTCACTTGGCTCAAGTTCTTTTGTTTTTTCTTGAGTGTACTTGCCAACTAACATTTGATTTTTCATATTTTCAACAACATAATCCTTTGGAAGACCATTTTCTTCTAAGAACTTGTTGAAAGCTTCTTCGCCGCCAAGTTGTGTTTGAATTTCTTCAATCTTTTTGTTTACTTCTTCATCTGTAACTGTAATTTTTGATTTTTCTGCATCTTGTTTTAATGCTTCAGTTGTTGTCAAGTCAGTTATTGCTTGTTCTCTTAAAAGTTCATCAGTAGATTTTTTTCCATCTGCTTTATTTGCAAGAACATCTTCGCCATACATTGAAGTAAGTTGATTTACTCTAGCTGCATAAGATTTGTAGTAATCTTCCATTGGAATATCAACTCCACCAACTGTTGCAGCTACTCCTTCTTTTTTTCCATTACAAGCAACTAATGTCCCAGCAAGGGCAATAGCTACTGCTAATTTACTAAATTTTTTAAAATTCATAATTCTCTCCTTACTATATTTTTCTAAATAATAACTATATTATACACTACTTTTTAGATGTTTTTGTGTCCTTTTTGTGTAAATACAAAATAGTAACAAGTTTTTTAAGTTCATCTAGTGGATATTTTAACTTGGTAAGTATAATTTCATTCTCATCGCCCATTGAATAAGAAATATTTTCAAATTCATTATTCATTTCCATAATCGCTTCAAGAGAAACTTCTCCTTCTACTTTTATTCTATACTCTCCATTTTTTTCTGAAATAACAGATACATTTGCCCTTTGTGCCTTGTTTTTCAAAAGGGCAATGTCCATTAAGTTTGAAACTTCATCAGGAAAATCTGAAAATCTGTCGATTAACTCTTCCACTAAATCAGAGTAAGCCTCTTCTGTGTCAATTACAGAAATTTTTTTATAAATCTCAAGCCTTGTCTTGTCATCTTCAATGTATTCTTTTGGTATAAAGGAGTCCAGTTTCAAATCAATTGTTGTGTCAACTTTTTCTTCCACCTCAAGACCCTTTAACTTCATGACTGCATCTTTTAGGTACTTCATATATAAGTCATAACCAATTTTTTCAATGTGACCAGATTGTCTTGAGCCTAAAATCGAGCCAGAACCCCTTATCTCAAGGTCTCTCTCTGCAATTTTGTGACCTGAGCCAAACTCAGTAAATTCTTTTATGGCTTGAAGTCTCTTTTGTGCAATTTCAGAAATTGATGTGGACCTATCGTAAGTGAAGTAGGCATAGGCAATCCTAGATGATCTGCCAATTCTTCCACGAAGCTGATAAAGTTGTGAAAGACCTAAACGATTTGAATCTGTAATTATCATTGTGTTGGCATTTGGAACATCCATGCCTGTCTCAACAATCGTAGAGCAAACTAAGACATCTATATTGCCCTCTATAAAGTCAATCATTGTATCTTCAAGAGCTTTTTCACTCATTTGACCATTTGCCATAGAAAAAGTCGCTTCAGGCACAAGTTTTCTTAATTCCAAGAGTTTATTTTCCATGTTAGAAACTTTGTTGTATAAGAAATAAACTTGTCCTCCTCTTTCGATTTCCTTTAAAATTGCCTCACGCACCATTAAGTTGTTATATTCCAAGACATAAGTTTCAACTGGAAATCTCTCTTCTGGTGGCTCGTCGATTACGGACATATCCCTTATGCCAATCATGGACATTTGTAGGGTCCTTGGTATTGGCGTTGCTGTTAAAGTTAGTGTGTCCACATTTTCCTTTAACATCCTTAACTTTTCCTTGTGACGAACACCAAATCTCTGCTCTTCATCTATTATTAAAAGTCCCAAGTCTTTAAAATGAACATCTTTGGAAAGAAGTCTGTGAGTGCCAACTATTATGTCAATATTTCCATTTTTAAGTCCCTCAAGGTCTGATTTTTGGTCTTTCTTACTTCTAAATCTCGACAAAAGTCCAACCCCAACTGGGAAATTTTTAAATCTCTCCTTAATTGTGTTGTAATGTTGTTGGGCAAGAATTGTCGTTGGAACTAAAAGGGCTACTTGCTTGCCATCTAGGATTGCCTTAAAGGCAGCACGAAGAGCAACTTCAGTCTTGCCATATCCAACATCGGCACAGAGAAGTCTATCCATAGGCACTGGCTTTTCCATGTCCTCCTTTATCTCTTCAGAAGAAGTGAGCTGTCCACTTGTCTCTTCATAGATAAAGGCATCTTCAAACTCTCTTTGGTACTGAGAATCTTCACTAAAGGCAAAACCCTTTGTGTTCTCACGAGTTGCATAAAGCTTTATTAACTCATCTGCCATGTCATCAATGGATTTTTTTGCGTGAGCCTTTTTCTTTTTCCAATCGAGAGAATTTAATTTATTTACCTTAGGCTCTCTCTTGCCCTCTTGGACATACTTATAAATTGAGTCAAGAGATTCTATTGGTAAAAATAATTTATCCTCTCCGCCATATTCTATTACAATGTAGTCCTTTTGTATTCCTGATACAGAAAGTCTTGTTGTCCCAACATATTTACCCACACCATGAGCCTCATGGATTACATAGTCGCCAATTTTTAAATCATCAAAGTTTAAGGATTTTTTCTTGGCTGGCTTATTTTTTTTCTTCTTAGAAAAAGAGCCATAAATTTCAGAATAATTTATAAAGACAGTTCTTGAATCAGAAAACTCTATACCATCATTTAAAGCACCTGTTGTTACAACTAAATTGGCATACTTTTTAAAACTGCCAAAGTCCTTTGCAAGTTCTGGCGAATAACCAAGCTCTACTAAATGTTCAAAGAGTCTCTTTGCCCTTTTTTCTGTAGCACCAAGAAGAATTACCTTAAAATCATTTTTTGCATAATAGTCCAAATCTTCCTTAAATAGCTTTATCTTGGACATATAATTTGTAACGCTCTTTACCTTTATATTTACAATATCTTGTGGATTAAACATCTTAGGTGGCTTTAGAAGTGCGTTAAAAGTTATAAGGCTCTTTTCATTTAATTTATCTACAAGATCTTTGTAGGAGTAAAAAGTTTTTTCGTGAGACTTTGTCACTTCTCCATTTTCTATTAAGATGGCAAACTTTTCTCCATTTGAGACCAAAAGCTCATCTTCTCTTTCCACAATCCTCGTAGGCTCATCAATTAAAAAAATAAAATCATCTAAGTAATCTAAAAATGATGAAGTTTCATCCTCATCCACATAGGGAAGAATTAAGTCCTTGTTTAAAATACTTTCATCATTTTCTAGCCTATCTACATATCTCAAAAACTTTTCTGTAAGCCTATCTTTTTCTTTCCCTGTGAGTTTTGTCTTCGCTATATCCTTTTTTATCTTCTCAGCAATTTTTTTCTTCTCATGGCTTTTTAAAATCAAATCTTCAATGGGAAAAATATTTATTTCCTCGTGCCTTTCAATAGACCTTTGACTTTCAATTTCAAAGCTTCTTATAGAGTCCACTTCATCGTCAAAGAGTTCAATCCTATAGTTTGCATCATAAGTTGCAATATCAATAATTGACCCTCTTATGGAAAATTGACCTAGACCTTCAACACTTGGAAATCTTTCATAACCCATTTCAATTAACTTTACTCTTAAATCTTCAAGAGAAATTTGTGCTCCAGACTTTATATTTATCTTATAGTTAGAAAATATTTCTCTCTTAGAAATTTTCGCTGTAAGAGCATTTAGTGTAGTCACAACAATATCTGCCTTGTCGCTAGAAACTTCTGCCATTGCCTCAAGTCTCTTCTTTGTGTTTTCCTTTGACTTTGAATCTCTGTCATAGAAGAAGACATCTTTTTCTGGATATAGCACACACTTTTCACTGGAAATACTCGAAATATCTTCATAAGTCTTTCGAGCAGTGACTCTATTTTGCGAAATTACGCAAACTTTTTTGCCAAGTTCATTAAAGGCAGGCGCAAAAAGAGAGAGCACCGCTTCTTCTGAACCAAAGACAGCAGTGTTCTTTGAAATTTTTATTGAACTATCTAACTCTTTAAATGACTTTAAATTCTTTACGCTATCTATTAAAAAATTCAAAATTCACCTCAATAAATATTGTTGTTGTAAGAATTCATAGATTTGTCAATGCCAGACTCAACTGCATTAATTATTGCATCGGCACAGGCATCTATTGCATCTTCAATATGTTTTTTATCCTTGGAAGGAAAAGTGGACAGCACAAAATTTGCCAAATCTTCATTTGGGTGTTTCTTGCCAACACCAACCTTAAACCTGGCAAAATCTTTACTTCCTGTTAAATTTACAATTGACTTTAAACCATTGTGAGTGCCTGCAGAGCCATTTTTCTTTATCTTTAGCTGTGCAAACTCAATGTCTATATCGTCAACTACTACTATTAAATCTTCTGGCTTTAATTTATAAAAATTTAAAATTTCAACTATTGACTCGCCAGAATTATTCATAAAAGTATGGGGCTTTAGGAGAATAACCTTCTCTGCCGCTATTCTCCCTTCACCTACAAGCCCCTTAAATTTAATCTTATTTACTTTTATGTTTAATTTGTCAGCAAGTCTATCAATAGTATTAAAACCAATATTGTGTCTAGTATCCTCGTACTTTTTGCCGGGATTTCCAAGACCTGCTATTATATACACTTAATCACCTTATTCAAACATTTCACTAACTGATGTTGCAGTGTTGATTCTCTTAATTGCAGATGCAAAAATTGGAGCAACAGAAACAACATCAATTTTATCAATCTTCTTTTCTTCTGGAAGTTCAATTGTATCAGTGATTACAAATTTTTCAAGAGAAGAATTTTTTATTCTTTCAATGGCAGGACCAGATAATACACCGTGAGTTGCTGCGCCGTAAACATATTTTGCCCCTCTAGATTTTAGGGCATCAGCAGCTTTAGTAATAGTTCCTGCAGTATCTGCAATGTCATCAACTAAAATTACAGACTTGCCATCAACATCTCCAATTATATTCATAACTTCAGATACATTTGCCTTTGGTCTTCTCTTTTCAATAATTGCAATTGGAAGATTTAATTCATTGGCAAATTTTCTTGTTCTTGTAACTCCGCCTAAGTCTGGAGAAACAACTACGAAGTCATCTTCTTTAACAATATCCTTGAAATATCTAGCAAGATAAGGAATTGCAGTTAAGTGGTCAACAGGAATGTCAAAGTAACCTTGAATTTGTCCTGCGTGAAGATCCATTGCAACAACTCTATCTGCTCCAGCCTTAGTTAAAAGGTCTGCAACAAGTTTTGATGTAATAGGTTCTCTTGCCTTAGTCTTTCTATCTTGTCTTGCATATCCATAATAAGGAATAACTGCATTAATTCTTCCCGCAGATGCTCTCTTTAGGGCATCAATTAAAATTAAAAGTTCCATTAAATTTGTATTTACTGGTGAAGAAGTTGATTGGATTACAAAAACATCCTTACCTCTTACAGAAACTCCAATATCAATAGAAATTTCTCCATCAGAAAAAGTTGAAACAGTACAAGCACCCTTTTCAATTCCTAAATTTTCACAAATCTTATCTACAAGACTTAAATTAGAATTTCCTGTAAATACTACAATATCTCCGTTAACAGTATTCATTACTATGTCCTCCTATTTGACAAATCCTTTTCTTTTAACCCAACCATCTATATTTTTTTGAGGTGCTCTCTCAAGAGAAAGCTGACCCTTCAAAACATTTTTAGTAATTGTGGATCCAGCAGCTATATATGCCTCATCTTCCACTTCAATTGGCGCAACTAAATTGGAATTAGAGCCTATAAAGGCATTGTCGCCAACTTTTGCTCTAAATTTTTCTCTGCCATTATAATTTACAAATACAACTCCGCAGCCAATGTTAACGCCAGATCCCACATCGGCATCGCCAATATAAGCAAGATGACTCATCTTAGAGCCATTGCCAACATTAGAATTTTTAACTTCAACGAAGTTTCCAATTTTACAATTTTCTCCAACATTTGAATTAGGTCGAAGGTGTGCATAAGGTCCAACAGTAGTTCCCCTTCCAACAGAAGAGTCTTCGATTTCAGAGCTTCTTATAATTACATCTTCGCCAATTACAGAATTTTTAATAGTAGAAGAATAAATTTCTGCGCCTTCTTTTATGACAGAATTTCTGTCAATGCGAGTGCCAGGATAAATCATTACATCTCTATCAATTTCTGCACCCCATTCAATATAAGTGGACTTTGAATCAATTATGCCAACGCCCTTTAACATATATTCCTTATTAATTTTTTCTTGCAAAATTTCTGCTGCAATAGAAAGCTCATACCTTGAATTTACTCCCAAAATTTCTCTAGTATCTCTAAGTTTAAAGGAATCAACCTTTTTACCAGCCTTTACTAAAATCTCAAGAGCATCAGTTATATACATTTCATTTGCTGCATTATCTGTGTCAATCTTTGAAAGAGCAAACTTTAGTGACTCTCCCCTAAAGGCAAAAATCCCAGAATTAATTTCGCGAATTAACTTTTGCTTTTCACTTGCATCCTTTTCTTCAACAATTGCAACTACATTAGCATTTTCATCACGAACAATTCTTCCATAATTTGTAGGATCCTTCATGTCAGCAGATAAAACTGTGACATCATTGTTTTTCTCTTCGTGGAATTTCAAAAAGCAAGAAATAGTTGAATTTGAAATTAAGGGTGTATCCCCATTTAAAATAATAACTGTATCTTCATCATTTATTTTATCAAGAGCATTTAACACAGCGTAACCAGTGCCATAGGGCACACCTTCGCCAATAGGTTGCTCAATAAATTCAACATCTTTATCATTCTTAAAAGCATTGCACACTTTTTCCTTGTTGTGCCCAACAACTACAAGATTCTTTTCAATTTGCGAATGCTTGCAAGAATTTAGGACATAAAAAAGCATGGGTCTTCCAAGAATTTCATGAAGTACCTTTGGTTTTTTGGACTTCATTCTCGTTCCCTCTCCTGCTGCCAGGATAACTGAAACTTTCATAAAACACCTCTTTTTATTTACTTATTACATTATAACTAAGTTGTCCTATTATATTCAAGAAAATTCGAGAATTTATTTAGATTATAAAGAGATTTATTAAAAGCTTCGCTTTTGATAGGAAAAAAGTGTAGAGGAAAATAGTTAAGTTGGCAAGAGTGCCCAGCTTGTTGTTATAGTTGTCGGTCAGTCGCCTTTGCCAATATGCCGTAGAAGTCATCAGGCAGTAAGCAAAAAGTTCGAAGGCGTTAAAAAATTTTGCTGTTTGAGCTCGAAGAACGAGTTCAAAATTTTAGCCGTAGAACTTTTTGCTTAGCCGTGGGTCGAGGCCCCTGCCATGGCACGGGGGGTGTGGGGGAGGTTAAAGGAGGGGGTGGAGCACCCATTCGGGCACGCAGGTGTCATTGCCGCCCCCTATACCCCTTCCTTAAAAATTTTTACTTTGCTTTTCTAAAAAGCAAAGTTTTTCTCTTCCTTGACAAAACAAAAAAATAATAGTATAGTATGACCCATATTTATGAGGCGATAAAAATGAAAAACTTTAAAAACTTTAAAAATTTCACAAGCCAAGCATTCTGTTGTTGTTCTATAAAAAATTTTATAGAACTTATTTGAATGTGAATCAATATTTTAAGATTTTTTAAGAAAAAGAAAGATTTTGAGAGTATATGAATTCATATACTCTCTTTTTTTATTTAGTTTTAGGAGGAAAAAATGACAAAATTATTAGAAACAGTTGGAGAATCAAAATTAGTACAATTAGAAAATATTGGCGCCGGAAAAATTTTTGTGAAGGTTGAAAAATCTAATCCTGCAGGCTCAATTAAAGATAGAGCTGCTCTTTACATGATAAAGGGTGCTATTAAAGATGGCTCACTTAAAGAGGGAATGGAAATTGTTGAGCCTACAAGTGGCAACACTGGCATAGCTATTGCTATGATTGGTCGTGCTCTTGGTTACAAAGTAAATATAGTAATGCCTTCTTCAATGTCTGTTGAAAGAAGAAATTTAATCGCATCCTTTGGTGCAAACTTAATTTTAACTGGAGAAGGCGGAATGCAGGCTGCTCTTGACAAAGCAAAAGAACTTGTTGCAACTGGAAATTACTTCATGCCAAACCAATTTGAAAACAAATACAATGCTCTTGCTCACGAAGAAACTACTGGTCCAGAAATTTATAGAGACTTACAAGACATAAAGGGTTTCATTGCAGGTATCGGCACTGGTGGAACCGTCACTGGTGTTGGAAAATATTTAAAGGCTCAAAACAAAGAAATACAAATTTGGGGTCTTGAACCAGATGAATCTCCACTTATTACAAAAGGAAAGGCTGGTGGACACAAAATTCAAGGAATTGGTGCAAACTTTATTCCTGGAGTTTTAAATCAAGAAATTCTTGATAAGACTATAACAGTAAAATCAGACGAAGCGATAGAAATGGCAAGAAGACTTTCTCGCCAAGAAGGACTTTCAGTGGGAATATCTGCTGGTGCAAATGTAGTGGGTGCACTAAAGATGCAAAAAGAAACCGGCGGCAACATTGTTACAGTTGCTCCTGACACTGCAGAAAGGTATATGTCTACTGACTTATTTAAAAATGAATAATTTTTTTGAAGAATTAAAATCCTATGGGAAATTTATTTTAAGAGAAGACCCTGCCTGCAAAAGCTTATTTGAAGCTATATTTATGTATCCCATTGTGTCTGCCATGATTAGACACAGAATTGCCCACTACTTTTACGAAAAAAACCACACCACTCTTGCTAGATGGATTTCTCAAAAATCTCGCAAGAAAACAGGCATAGAAATTCATCCTGGTGCAAAAATTGGCAAAAATTTATTTATAGATCATGGTATGGCTGTTGTCATAGGAGAAACTGCAGAAATTGGCGACAACTGTCACATGTATCACAACATAACTCTTGGTGGTACGGGGAATGAAAAAGAAAAGAAGAGACATCCCACAGTAGGAAACAACGTTATAATAGGAACTGGTGCAACAATTCTTGGTCCAGTTGTAATTGGAGATGGGGCAAAAATTGGTGCAGGTGCTCTTGTTTTAAAGGACATTCCTGCAAACTCAACTGCCGTTGGAGTGCCAGCTGAAGTTGTAAAATTTCACGATCCCAGCGAAAATAAGTTCCACTAAACTTTTATAAAGTAAAACTCGGGAACCCCCGAGTTTTTTATTGCAAGAAAAAAACTGCCACGAGGGCAGTATTTTTATAATTTGAATTAAATTATTTAACTTCTACAGTTGCTCCAGCTTCTTCAAGTTTAGCTTTGATATCGTCAGCTTCGTCTTTTGAAACGCCTTCTTTAACTGCTTTAGGAGCTCCGTCAACTACTGCTTTTGCATCTTTAAGTCCAAGTCCAGTTAAGTCTTTAACTACTTTAATAACTTTAACTTTTTCTGCTCCAGCATCTTTGATGATTACATCAAATTCAGTTTTTTCTTCAGCTGCTGCAGGTGCTGCTGCTCCTGCTACTGGTGC